>VOFK01001964.1_pt1 | contig 59394 bp, 56 predicted proteins | sample 5384121 | NCBI WGS metagenome assembly VOFK01 (sample SAMN12384730, study PRJNA508395) | human gut metagenome | isolation source: healthy gut J | host: Homo sapiens | reverse complement strand
ACGCCCCGCAACGTCCAGGTTTCGGCCCGCAGCTGAAGCCTATCTCAAAAATCGCCGGAAACGGCATGCGCAAATCGCCATTCAGCATGCTCCCGGTGCGAGGTGCCGGCATCGTTCTCCCGTGACCAACCGAAACGTGAGCGTAGCCAAGCGTCAGCGTCTTCCGCACGAGCCTGAGACCATGAAACGTCACCCGCCACCATCATTCTGGAAAACACCTGAAAAAGCGTCACACCTTTAAAAATGGCTTTGAGTGGGGGACGTGCGTGGTAAGCGTCTCTTCATCCGCGCGCGAGCGGCGTGCGTGGGGAGAGCGAAACGGCCCCGGCTCGATTACGTGGCGCGCTCCGGTAGCGGACGACATGGGTGGCGCGCGTACGCAACGTGGGCGGAGAACTGGTGGAATTCTGCTTGTTACGACAGGGTGATGCCCAATAAAATTCAGGCTGCTTTGAATGGCAGAAGGATAACTGAATTTATTGGGGCATCACCACTTTCTCTCTTTTAAGCATCTCTTGTCTCTTTCTTACTCTTCGGGCTTTTCTTGTTTTTCCCGATGCTTCTTTCCGATCTTTTTTCCGGCCCTTTTTTTCTCGGCTCTTCTTTCCGGTTCTTTTCCCGGTTCTTCTTTCTCGGCTCTTCTTTCCGGACTGTCCGCCTACCACTTCTCCCTCTTCACCTCGAAGCAAGGGGCATTGCTTTGTCCATTCCATGGGTTCCACCTCGCCGTTGCCGTTGAGGTCGGGGCTCAGGTCGCGATGTCCCACCACTTGGGCGCCGGGGTAGTCCAGCAGCAGCGTCCTGACGAGGACGCGGGCGAATGGCGTTGCCACTCGGTGCGAGTGTCTTTGGGCATGCCGTAGTGGTCCAGACCGCCCCTCATAACAGATGCCTATTGAGTGGGCGTTGTAGCCGCGGGCATGTGCTCGGGACGTTCGGGGGAGCGGGTGGTGAGTATGCGGCCGTCGCGACGGATGTAGAAGTGATAGCCTGTGCCGTCGAAACCGCGTTGGCGGTGGGCGGCTTCCAGTGCCTGCTCCGTAAAGGGGCGGTCTTCGCACGTGGCGCTGCAATGGATGATGATCAGGGTGATTGTACGCATGGGAATGAGGAGATAGGAGTGAGGAACGATGAGTGATGAGTTACATGGGCATGGCTTTGGCGCCTACTGCGCCGAGAACGGCCGATGCTACTGCGATTACGATTTTGAGGAACTTGTCCCACCAAGATGATTTTGTTGCCATAGGAGTTTTGATTTTTTTTGATTATTAATTAATTGTGCGAATCAGTATTTGAATTAAGTTTATAACCTTGCAAGTAATGAATGCTTTCACCACAGAGTACACAGAGCGCATAGAGTGCATAGAGTTTTACAGAGTGCACAGAGTTTCACAGAGTGCATAGAATTTCACAGAGTGTTAATCTTGCTACTCGATAGTATCTGTCATTCAGAGCGTAGCGAAGAATCTGCTCTCTCATGTCAATACTCTCTCATGTCAATACTCACTCATGTCAATACTCATCCCAGTATAGGGAGAGCAGATTCTTCGCTACGCTCTGAATGACAGAATGTTTTGCCTCAATAAATAAAATGTTTTGCCTCATAAAAAGAGAAAGACTCTGTGAGTCTCTGTGCCCTCTGTGGTGAAAAAGCTCAAATCCGTATAATAATGAACTATAAATTCAACTACTGATTCGCATTAATTGTGAATGATTGCTTTGCAATTGCGAATTGTTGCTTTGCAATTACGAATTGTTGCTTTGCAATTGCGAATTGTTACTTTGTTCTCCCCCCTCACACAGGGAGAGGGGGAGAACCGGATAGCTTTCCCTGCGTGACTTATCCCAGCGGATTTTCTTCTTCTCCGTCGTCACCGCTGCCGCTGCCACCGCCACCGGAGGGACCGTCCTCTTTGGGGTTGTAGAGGCTGAACGCCACGTTGTTGGGGCTGCCTTTGGTGGTGGCTCCGGAGTCGTTGACAAGGCGCAGACCGCTGTCGGTGAGGAAGCGGATGTTCACTTTGTCGATGTTCTTTACGGTGCATTCTTCCGAGCTGGGGGTTCCTTTGCTGTGGAAAGTGGTGTAGAACACACCGAGGCCGTCCAGTTTTACGCTGTCGCCGTCTGTCAGCTTTGCGTTTGATGTTGCGTACGAGGGCGGTGACCACGTGTTCCACGTCTTCGGCGGACATGCCGCCCAGTTCTTCAATCTCTTGCGCGATGCGCTTGGTGTTGTACAGGCGGGAGTTGTTGGCTTTCCGCTTCAGGTAGTACAGTTGCGGGGAAGTCTTGTCACCGACCTTCTGATAGCGTTGCACAGGTTCTACGATGATTGCCATAATGAAGTTCGTTTTTTTTCTAATGTTAATACTGATTGATTGTCTCTGACGGTTGGAGGAGAAGAAGTCTCCGCGGCGATATTCCTTACCTCGTTTCGTTGAAACAAAGATACGGCAGAGGAAAGGCGGAAAATACGATTCGGTAAGGTTGGGTAAGGTTTAGTAACGATAAGTACGCTTTAGTAACGATAAGTATGTCTTAACAATGCTGTGTATGCCTTAACAATGCTGTGCATGCCTTAACAATGCTGTGCATGCCTTAACGATACTGTGCATGCCTTAACGGTGCTGTGCATGCCTTAACAATGCTGTGTATGCCTTAACAATGCTGTGCATGCCTTAACAGTGCTGTGCATGCCCTTAACAAATGCTGCGCATGCCTTAACAATACTGTGCATACCTTAACAAATGCTGTGCATCCATTAGTAATAATATATAGGCTGTTTCCTTTTATTTCTCCGGTAGTCGTATTTTTTTTTGCTCCGATATTGTATTAATTTATAATAATCATGCAAATAATAGCCAAAAAGTGTTATCTTTGAGCATCTTTCTTTCCGTAAGGGGAGTGAGGTATGTGTTTTTTTGAGGGGTTTTCCCTTAGGTGTTTTTGTGTAAAGTTGATAAGATATTTCCTCACATAAACTAAAAAATATAACAGATCAATGGATAAATGTCCTGTATGTGCCTGCCTCATGAAGCGGGATTTGGAAGAGGCCGCCGATCCTTATGAATTTCTCGATGAGAACTTTTCTATTCCCGGTATTCTCGACAATTTGGATAAACTCTCCCCAAGAGAACTGAAATGTGCCTGCTGCCTGTTCGGTGTGGCATTGCAGAAAGCCTGCAAGAAGAAAAAAAAAAGTGGTATCGGAGATGAATTTCTCCGGGTTTGATTGCTTATCTTGCTGAAAATCACTATCTTTATGTCTCCAATCCGAATGAAAATTACACTAATGGAGACTCTGTATGGGAAAAGCCCGATGAAGATATTGTAGAGAAAGCCTTTGTGGTGCGCAGCTACGGCAAGGGCGAATTGGCAAGCATGTATATAGACGGTGTGCAGCAGCAGACAGCCGTCAAGCAGTTCAACGAATGGATACGTACCGCGCCCGGACTGGAGCAGCAGTTGCAGGAAACGGGCATGGCGCCTACCGCACGACGGTACACGCCCGCACAAGTGCGGCTCATCATAGGGGTGCTGGGAACACCATGACCCCATGTTTCGCAGAATGAATGTTTTCCCGTTTCGCAGGACGAAACTTCCCGCTTCGCAGGACAAAACTTTTCATCCCGTAGGACGAAACTTACCGTCTTACGGGATGAAATTATTTATCCCGCAAGGGAAATTATCTGTCTCACAGGAAGAAATAGGATGTTATATAGGCTGTCGAGTGCTAATTCCTTGTCATACATAGATGCTTTCTTTTTAGAATTCGTTGTTTCGGGCGGCTGTTCATGCGTTCGCATATTCTTATCAGGTTCATTTTTTGTCCTTATTTTCCAAAGAGCCCCGCCCGTCGAATTGTCGGGGCGAGGGTTCATTTAGGGTTCATTTCCTTATGACCCCTGTTTACCTTGCCTTTTTCTGCGTTTTCGGTACTTATCTTTCTGTTTCACAACGAGTTCTTGTTCAACGGCCTTTCTCAGGTAACGTTTGGCTGTGGACACAGATATGCCGAGTTCTTTGGCAGCATTGATGAAGTCGATGTAAGAAAAAAAATCCTCGGTAATTTCTTGAGAACGTCTTCAAACTGGTGGAATTTACGCATGGCTACCGGCGGTGTCCGGTGTCGGGCAGCAAGTGCCCAGCAGCAGGCTGTGCTCAATGACGGTGGCTATAATCTGCATGGCGGTGTCGAAGTCGGCATCGGTGCAGCAGTATTCCTTGGCATAGCGGTAGTCGTCCCACTTGCGGAAGATGGTGAGGATGGACGCGAGGCGCATGGCAAGCAGTCCATGACGGAAGACGATGCTGGTGGGGAACTCCTTTCCTTCCACCAGGGCCGACTTGAGCCACACGCCGAACTGTTGCGTATGGCGTTCCCACTGTCCGGGGGTGAAGGTGACGAGGGTGGGGGATTCCAGCAGCAACTTGTGCATCTCGAAGAGTTTCTTTCCCCAGCGTATGGAAGTGTTCGCGCAGATCCACGCGTCCTTCGCCGGGGGCCACGTCTCCCAATGGGGGTTTGGCGGGTGTAGATGAGAAACGACTGTACAGACCGTTTTCGTGGCTGCGGAAGAAGCCGGTGAACTGCTCCGGTGTGCCGGACATGATGAAGTGCCAGGTGGGGACGGGGAACGACTATCGGGTCGCCGTCTATCTTGTACGACTGTGAGATTTCCTCGTGGTGGGCAGCCTTGCAGAGGATGTCCTCATACTTGCCGTAGTCCTGTGCGAGCGAGGAGATGAGGGTGTTGATTTCGGTGGACGACATGTGGCAGCCGAGTTCGCCGTTGGTGGCGAGCTGCTCCAGCAGACGGCTCTTGCTGGTGGTGGAGGAGGTCTTCAGGGTATTTGGCTTTGGGCTCTTCGGGCTTCTTGTCGGAGTCGGGAGAACGGTGTTCGCGCAGTGCCTGATGCACTTCGGCTTCCCATGCCATTTGGGCTTTCTCGAAGGCTTTCTTCTGATCGCGACGCTGGCGGTCGTAATATTCCTGGGTGGCATCGAGCAGGTTGAGGATGAATGCCACGACGCCCTTTCCGGCTGCGCTGCGTTTGCCACGAGGGCATGGTAGAAGTGGGAAGAGTAGAGGGCGTTCTTGCCTTAGAAGAAGCTGACACCGGGGAAGAGGGGCGCTGCAACAGTTAAGGCTGCCAAGCAGCGTGATGTCGCGTTCGCGCGGGTCGGAAGCGTATTGCACACAGTCTTTCAGGAATTGGGGGCAGACCGCTGTAAACGCTGTCGGGAATGTAGGGGGACTGGGCACGAAGTTCGTTGTTTTTTTCCAACAAATCTTCTTCTTCTTCGGAGCCCGCATCGGGCGGCTCGGCGGGGTCATAAGGGAAATGAACCCTATTTGAACCCTCGCCGGGAATTTCCGTTTTTTGCGGAAGGGAGTCAATGAATTGATAACCAGCGGTTATACGTTGACGGATGTCTTCGGCTGTGAAATCGGTTGCAGCATAGCGGCGGATGAAGAGGTTGATAACTTCTTCCAACTCCTTTTTTGAAAAACCTTTACTGCGAGACACGACCCAGCTTCAACGCAAAGGTCGTTTCGCTCACCACGACGGAAGGGGTTGCGGTGCTCAAAGTCGTTGAGAAACTGAGTCAGAAATCGGAGGCTGTTGCTCCTGATGCTGATTTTTCTGAGTTTGTCACTCCTGAGTCTGTCACTCCTGAGATTGCTCCTCCTGAAACAGTTCTTCCTGAGTCTGTCACTCCTGAGATTGCTCCTCCTGAAACAGTTTTCCTGAGTCTGTCACTCCTGAGATTGCTCCTCCTGAAACAGTTCTTCCTGAGTCTGTCACTTCTGAGATTGCTCCTCCTGAAACAGCTTTTCCTGAGTCTGTCACTTCTGAGATTATTCCTCTTGAAACAGTTCCTCCTGCATTTGCTGCTGTTTCTGAAATTGTTCCCGCTTCCTTTCCCGTTTCTTCTCCCCACTGCATCTTGAAAGTCTCCGCATCGGGATTGTAATACGCATCTGCGTCCCACGAATAGAAACTGGGCTGTGTCAGGATCTTGCATTTGGAGTCGTAGTTGTGTGCGGCATGCCGGCTGACGGCTTCTCCTACGGCGGCATAAAGTTGCTCATAGTTCCGCATCACATCTTCGGCTGCCACGCGTACAAACGCCCGTACGCCGTCCTGCGAGAAACTCTTGTGCACCACTGTCACGTAGGGCAGTTCGCAGAGCAGCCTGCACACTTCGGTGGTGCGCAGCAGGGTGTGGTCCATGTCTATCTGGAGCAGTCCGCTGTGCTTGACGAGGTTCTTCACTGCGTGTCCGCCGCTGCACACTCCGGCGGGTACGATGCAGGGCATCCCGTCCTTCACCCTCTGCGCTTTGGCTTCATGCCCCGGCAGGGCGGCAAGGCGGCGGTATTCCTCCACCTGCGCCTTGAATGTGTTGCTACGCACTTTGTTTACATACTCTTGCAGACTGATGGTCTGTGATTGTTTGCTTCGGACTGAGCCGAACTCGGAGATTTTCACTTCTCCTTCCGTACATGTAATTGCCATGTCTTGTTTTTATAAAATGAATACTTATTGAAGCAGACTTCTGCTCCCGCTGCTTGCAATTTATGGCGGAGGGAGAGAATATGTCCGTTCAATGTTTATTACCGCAAATGTACTGAAAATAAGATAGATGCTTTTGTCCTGTTTATACACTTTACGCCACCTATTGCGGTGTGCTACAACACTTTGACTTTGTAAATATGTATAAACATCGTTTTGGCCGTTATTTGTGCTTTGTTAACGATTCAGGGACTTTTCCCCGCTCTTTTTCCCTCTGTTCCAGCTTTTTCGTAGGCCTTAATCAGGCTTCAATCGCAGTTTTTCACTATACGCTTCAGTGTGTGATAGGCTTCGTCGCTCACCTCATACTTCCCGTCGGTTACGGTTTTGATACACTCCATGGCTTTTCTGACATGCTTCAGATATGCCCAACCTTCTTTTTTAGTTTCCATCATAATGAATTATTTTTTTAGGATAAAGGCGGCAAAGATATTTAATTTTTTTTTTCATTGCAGCGAACTTCTGCTTCCGCTTTTCCGTCATGCCTTGCATACGGTGCACTTCTCTTTCTGCTCTTCCCTCATGCCTTGCATACAGTGAACTTCTGCTTCTGCTCTTACATACGGTGCACTTCTCTTCCGCTGCTTTTCCGTTACACCTTATTATATAATACATCTTTCTGCTTCAGAATAATTTCTTAAAAAATGTAGCAGAATTGTAATGCTTTTTACATATTTTTTGCGTACCTTTGCAAGTGTTTTTAAGAAATATAACATTTTTTTTCAAAAACTAATTAGAAACAATTATGTTAAAAAGAATGAAAGTTATTTTTACGCTGATGCTGGTCTTGGCGGCTATGGGCGTAAATGCACAGGTCACCACCTCGGCCATTAGCGGTAAGGTGACCGACGAACAGAATGAGACGGTAATCGGAGCGACGATTGTTGCCGTTCATGAACCTTCGGGGCACACAGTATGGCGCTGTCACCAACGTGGACGGACGCTATACGATGCAAGGTATGCGTACCGGCGGCCCGTACAAACTTACAGTGTCCTACGTGGGCTATCAAAGTGCCGCCTTTACGGGCATCATGCTGGAACTGGGCAACACCTATACGCAGAACGTGAAACTGACTCCCAGCTCGGAACTGCTGGACGAAGTAGTGGTGGTGGCTGAAGCCAAAGCCGCTGCCGGAGCCGGACAGAACTTCTCCCTGGGAAAGATTGAGAACACACCCACCGTAGACCGCAACGTCTACGACATCGTGAAGAACATGCCTTTCGCCATGCCTTCCAAAATCGGCGGTATGACGTTTGCAGGCTCCAACAACCGCTACAACAGCTTCCAGATAGACGGTACGGTGAGCAACGACGTATTCGGCCTTGCCTCTTCCGGAACCAACGGAGGACAGACCGGAGCCAACCCCATCTCAATGGATGCCATTCAGGAAATACAGGTAGTGGTGGCTCCCTACGACGTTCGCCAAAGCGGATTTACGGGCGGCGGTATCAACGCCATCACCAAGCAGGGTACGAACGAAACCCACGGTTCCGCTTACACTTACTTCAACAACCAGAATATGTATGGCAAGTACAGCGCCGTACGCGACTATGCCAAGAGCGAACTCGGACAGCAGTTCACACGCACCTTCGGCGGCACACTGGGCGGAGCCAATCGTGAAGGACAAACTGTTCTACTTCGTAAGCGCCGAAGCACAGAAAGAGTCTTATCCCGCCAGCATCTATCCGGGATACATCAACTCTACCTCACTTGCGGCCACAGCCAAGCAGATTGCCGATAAATACAAGGAATATACACCGGCATCGACGAAGCCTACTCACAGCGCGACGTAGACCGCAAGTCGCTTCGGCTTGCTGGCACGTGTGGACTGGAACATCAATCAGGACCACAAACTGGCACTGCGCTACCAGCACAACAACTCCTTCGATGACAACTACTCTCCCGGAGCATACTCCTACGTGTTCAACAACAGCGGCTACCGCATGAACAACAAGACCAACTCCATCGTTGGCCGAACTGAACTCACGCCTCCGGACAGAACCTCTACAACGAGTTTCCGCGCCTCGGCCACGCTTCGTTCGCGACAACCGCGAAGTGGCCTATCAGGGACCCACCGTACAGATTGAAAACGTGAAAGGAAACGACGGCAAAACCAACATCACCGCCAACATCGGTACGGTTCTCCTCCGGAGCCAACAAACTGGATCAGGACATCTATACCTTCGAGGACAACCTCTCATGGTATTTGGGAAGCCATACGATGACCTTCGGTACGCACAACGAAATCTACCGCATGAGCAACCTCTTCATTCAGGCCGTAAACGGTTCATGGTACTTCAACTCTTTGGACAACTTCCTGAACGATGCACCCTATAAATATACGTATAAGTACACCAACCCCGAACTGACAGGCGGTGACCTCCGCTACGCCCCCCATCATGAAGTCGGGACAGTTCGGCTTCTATGCACAGGACAAGTGGAACATCAACACCAACCTTGAGTTGACCTACGGTATCCGCTTTGACATCCCCTTGCTCTTCAACGACCCCACAACGAACGAAGCCTTCAATACATTCGCTGCCGACAACGACATCACATCGCGCGTAGGCGAAATGCCGGGCGCCAAAGTGCTGGTTTCTCCGCGCGTAGGCTTCCGCTGGTATACGGACGACTCTCATAAGACACTGATCCGCGGCGGTGTGGGCATCTTCACCGGACGCGTACCTTTCGTTTGGTTGTCCAACGCCTACAACAATACGGGCATGGAGTCCATGGGTACTACCATCGAACCCAAACAAGGCAACAACCACACCAATACGGCCCCTTCACTGGCACAATATGCCAAAGATCCTATGGGTGCAGCCACATCGAGTGGAAACCGGAGGCTTTGAGACCGGACATCGTTACCGTAGACAAAGGCTTCAAGTATCCGCAAAGTGTTGCGTGCCAACCTCGCACTGGAACAACGCCTGCCGGGTGACGTGAAACTGACTCTGGAGGGTATCTACTCCAAGACCATGAACAACGTGTTCTTTGAGAATCTCGCACTGAACAACAACGGCGAGAAGGTATATGCCATCCCCGGTGTGGAAGCATCTGCCGCTCCTTTCTTACTCCAAGACCAAGAGCAATTACTACTCCATCGTGAACCTGAGAAACACGAACAAAGGGCTATACCTACGCTTTCTCCGCTTCATTGGCGAAGAGACTTCGACTTCGGTCTTGACATGTCTGCATCTTATACCTTCGGACACTCCAAGTCTGTGAATGACGGTACAAGCACTTCGGTGGCTTACTCCAACTGGAAGTATAACTACTCCCGCGACACCAACTCCGAAAACGAACTCGGCTTCTCCAAGTTCGATGTTCCTCACCGCCTCATGGCACAGCTCTCTTACACCACTCCGAAGTATCTGAACGGCTGGACAAGCACCACCATTTCCGTTATCTACAACGGTTTCTCCGGTAGCCGTTACAGCCTGACGATGAACGAAGTCAGCGACTTCAACGGTGACGGCCAGAAAGGTAACTCATTGCTTTATACATCCCTACCGAAGCCGAAATGGACAACATGAACTTCGTGGATTATACGGATCAGAAGACCGGCAAACTGATTATGAGCGCAGCAGACAGCCGTAAAGCCTTCACCGAATGGGTGAACAACGACGACTATGCCAAGAACCACCGCGGACAGTATGCCGAACGCAACTCCAACCTGAGCAACGGGGAACATGAGATAGACCTGCATCTTGGCGCAAACCATCTACAACGCTCAAGGACTGGGCAAACTGGAATTTACTTTCGACATTATCAACTTTGCCAATATGTTGAACAAGAAATGGGGAGCAACCTATGGTTCACTCTATAACCTTTCACCGATTTCCGTGGTAAAAACTGACAACGGATGAAAATGGTAACAGAAACCCGGGTTACGCATTTAATAATGCCAAAATCAACAAGAGTGACATCTCTTCACGCTGGCATGCACAAGTGGGCATCCGCTTCTTGACTTTCTAAAGCCATTTTTTTTGTTTTTCTATATTTTACGTAAAGGCTATTCCGGGAAACCAGGGATAGCTCTTTTTTTATTATTCGTAAGAGGTAATACGGTATAGCTTTTTGCGCGTTTTTAATTTCACCGTAAATATCACCGGGTTGTGGTCACTGCATAAATCCAGATCGGGAGAGTAGTAGTCGGTGCATTCCAGCTTGGTGAGTGGAAAGCATAGTCGATGCGTAGCATGCGCTTGCCGTAACGGTAGGTGTACATATAACCGTGTCCGCCTGTCTTGAAGCCGTCTTGGAGGATTCCGGACAGTTGGCGGTAGGTGTAGGACGAGGGCAGGGAGTTGAAGTCTCCGCACACCAGTACGGGGTGCGGACTGGCGATGACAAGGCGGACGATGCTGTCGGTTTGGGCGGCACGCTTCACGAAGTTCTCGTGCAGGGTTTCCGCAGCATCCTGTACGGCTTGCGCTTCGCGGCGTGTATTGTCGGCGGCAAGTTCGCGTTCCCACTTCCTGTACGGTTCTGACTGACGCTGGTAGTCTGCAAGTGATTGTTCAGCAGGCGGAGGGTGTCTGCACCCAGAACAATGTCGCACGCCATGCTGCAATTGGAGCTTCGTGAGGGTAGGTGATGAAACGTCCGCCCGATAAGCGGGTAGCGGCTGAATACGGCGATGGGGAGGATGCCGCGGATGGAGTCGTCCGCAGGAATAAGGGCGTAGGGCCAGTGCGAAAGGGCGCGGCGCAGACTGTCTGTCGTGAAGTGGGGATTGTCGCCGAACTCTTGGAAGCAAAGCACATCGACATGACGCTGCTGCATGTAACGGGCTATTTCCTTGCAGGAGTATCCGGTGATTTCGTTGCCGAAATGATGTACGTTGTAGGTGGCTACGGTGAGGCAGCCGCCGGACTTGCCTTCCCGGTTCGGCGCCGGAGCAGTGGCAGGCACATCATCATCGGTGGAACCGAACCGGACGACTGCCGTCAGATATTCCCAGTTGAAGAAGAAGGCTGTCAGCGTGACGAACGCCCATTTCCTGCGTGCCAATGCCCAGCAGAGGGCTGTTATCAGGCAGGACACCAGCAGTATCGGTACGGCAAGTCCCAGCAGGGGCATCACCACAGAGCAATGTCCGGATGATAATGTCCGGAACGGGATGCGATGATGGTAACGGCAGCCAGCATCCACGTGGCACCTACCGGCATCCAACGCAAGCAGTCCTTTGACTGCGGATTTTCCCATAAACGCAGATTTTTTTAGGGTTAGCGATTAGTGATTAGTAGTTAGTGATTAGCGATTAGGGTTTAGCGATTCGTTTTTACTTTGTTACTGAATTAATCAGCTTTCCGTCCAGGAAAACGCTTTCATATTATCCAGCATAATTTGCATGAGGCGTTCGCGCGCGGCGGTGCTTGCCCAGGCTATGTGCGGAGTGATGTAGCAGTTGCGGGCGGAGAGCAACGGATTGTCGGCACGGGGCGGTTCCTGCGAGAGCACATCCAGTCCGGCGGCATAGATGGTACCGTTGTTAAGTGCATCGGCAAGGTCTTGTTCGTTGATGAGCGGGCCGCGTCCGGTGTTGATGAGGATGGCGGTGGGCTTCATCAGTCGGAGCCGTTCTGCATTTACCATCTCGCGGGTGGAGTCGGTGAGGGGACAGTGCAGGCTGATGATGTCACATTCGCGGAACAGCTCGTCCAGCTCCATCTTGCGGATTTCGGGAGGAAGCTGGAAGTTGGTCTTGGAGGTGTAGGCACATACCTTCATACCGAAGCCGATGGCGATGCGGGCGGTGGTGAAACCGGTGTGGCCCAGGCCTACGATTCCGAGCTTCTTTTCGCGCAGTTCGATGAGCGGCGTGTCCCAGAAACAGAAGTCCTTGCTTGCTGTCCAGCGGCCCCGGTGCACCTCTTCGGAGTGGTGTTGCACTTGCTGGGTGATGTTTAGGATGTGGGCAAAGACCATTTGGGCTACGGAGTCGGTGCTGTAGGCGGGAATATTGGTGACGATGATTCCGCGTTCTTTGGCGGCAGTGGTGTCTACGATGTTATATCCGGTGGCCAGCACACCGATATACTTCAGTTCGGGCAGTGCCGCCATGTGTTCAGCGGTGAGTACAGTTTTGTTGGTCAGCAGGATTTCTGCACCAGCAGCGCGTTCCAATACTTCCGCAGGGGCGGTGCGGTCGTAGATGGTGCACTCGCCCAAGGCTTGCAATTCGTCCCAGCAAAGGTCACCGGGGTTGGCGGCATAGCCGTCTAATACTACTATATTCATGGAGTTATGAGTTATGAGTTATTTGTTGTGGGGATTTTCTGTATCCGACTTTTAATCTCTAATTTTCAATTTTTAATTTGAATTGATAGTTTACCATTTCTTTTCCTCTCCCCAGAGTTGCTGCATCCGTTCCTTATGCTTTTGCTCGGCAGGGTTGAGTTGTGGTTCCCAGATGCGGCGGTCTTTCAGTTCGTCGGGCAGGAATTGCTGCTTGACGAAGTTGCCGGGGTAGTCGTGGGCGTACTTATACTTCTCGCCGTAGCCCAACTGCTTCATCAGCTTGGTGGGCGCATTGCGTAGGTGCAGGGGGACGGGGAGGTTGCCCGTTTCGCGTACCAGTTCCAGGGCATTGTTGATGGCCATATAGGCTGAATTGCTCTTAGGACTGGTGGCGAGGTATATGGTGGCTTCTGCCAGGGGGATACGTCCTTCGGGCCATCCCACTTTCATCAGCGTGTCGAAGCAGGCGTTGGCAAGCAGCAGCGCGTTGGGGTTGGCCAGTCCGATGTCTTCGGAGGCAGAGATGACGAGGCGGCGGGCTATGAAGGCAGGGTCTTCACCGCCTTCTACCATGCGTGCCAGCCAGTAGATGGCGCCATCCGGGTCGCTGCCGCGAATGGATTTGATGAAAGCGGAGATGATGTCGTAGTGCATCTCGCCGTCCTTGTCGTAAGCAAGAGGGTTCTGTTGAAGGCGTTCGGTCACCATGTCATCCGTGATGAGGACGGGGTCGGTGGCTTCGGAATCTATCACCAGTTCGAGGATGTTGAGCAGCTTGCGGGCGTCTCCTCCGCTGAAGCGGAGCATGGCAGTGGTTTCTTTCAGTTCTATTTTCCGTTCCTTCAGCACGGTGTCCGTGGTGATGGCGCGTTGCAGCAGTTCCAGCAGGTCGTCCTTCTCCAGTGACTTCAGGGTATAGAGCTGGCAGCGGGATAGTAGCGGGCGGATGACCTCGAACGAAGGGTTCTCCGTGGTGGCGCCTATCAGCGTCACGGTGCCTTGCTCCACGGCTCCCAACAGCGAGTCTTGCTGCGACTTGCTGAAACGGTGTATCTCGTCGATGAAGAGGATGGGACTGGCTTGCGAGAAGAAGCGGTTGCTCTTGGCACGCTCTATCACGTCGCGTACATCCTTCACACCGCTGGTCACGGCACTAAGTGTATAGAAAGGGGTTTCCAGCTTGTTGGCGATAATCTGTGCCAGGGTTGTCTTTCCCACTCCCGGAGGGCCCCATAAGATAAACGAAGAGATACGTCCTGCATCAATCATCTTACGCAGCACTGCACCCGGTCCCACTAAATGTTTCTGACCGATATATTCATCTAATGTTCTTGGTCTAAGCCGTTCTGCTAATGGTTGCATAGTATGTAACTCTTAAAAAATCATTAATATCATGAAGCGTATACCGCCCTTCTTCACTCCCGGTATATCCGTATAGGTCAGTCGGCGTACATATTCTATGTGGAGCAGCTTGAAGATATTGTAGATACCTACACTGGCTTCCACATAGGGAGTCTTGCCCATGACGTGGCTGGTGGGTACACCGTCGCGCATGGGGAAGAGGAACAAGTCGGGATTGTTGCTCTTGTATGGGTTGTTCTTGTCCGTCAGCGTGCCCCACAGACCACGGATGCGGAACATCTCACGCCACTTCAGCTTCTTGATGAGCGGGATGCGGTTGAAGAGTTTTCCGTTCATGTCATAGCTTAGGTTGAGGGAGGCGTAACGGTCGTTCAGGAACTCCATGTTGTTGATGAGGTTGAAGGACTCGTTGTTCTGCGTGATGTACGAGAGGTTTGCCATCGGTAGGTTCAGCAGCGGGAAGGGAACGGTGTTCCATTGCGCACCGGCACGTGCCGTTACGTCCAGCTTGCCCCACGAGCCGAGCCAGAAGCGCTTCCGGATGCTGGCTTCCGTCAAGTTGAAGTTGTACTCTCCACCCAGCACGCCCTTGAATCCGGCGGTGTGGGAGAGGGTGAAGGTGGGCGCATCCAACGATACGGGCACGCGGCGCTGTTTGGTGTTGACGAAGGTTTCACCGGGAGCGTAACGCAGGGTCACACCCAGCTCGGTAGTGGTGATGTCGTGCACCAGCGTATTCTTTTCATCCCACTGTCCGGGTGTTTCTCCGTTGTTCTTCCAGTATTGCAGTTGCCCCGCAGGCTGGTCGTTGCGGTGGCGTGCCATGGCCTGTACGGAGAAGCCGGTATTGGTCTCCAGCTCGTAGGTCAGCGTGGCGTCGCGCATGTAGGACATCTGGTCTACCGTAGTCCATTTCCAGCCGACAAACAAGTTGTCCTTGTCCGTGGCGAGGTACTTGTCCATGGGAGACATCACGTCGTAGGTGTACTTGAAGGCGATGTAGTGCTTCGGGAACTCCCACAATACGTATTCGCGTTTGTTGAAGGAGTAGGCCACCTGCCCGGAGTAGAACCATTTCTTGTCCTTGGTTCCGTAGGCGCCGTAACCGCTCAGGCTCCAATGCGGGTCGAGGTTACCGGTTGTCATACCGCTCAGACGGAAACGGGTGCCGTTGACGTAGTTGCTGGTTATCATTGTATTGATAGGACCGAAGTCGAACTTACTGGGATGTTTCTTGCTGCCCGTTTCCACGAAGTTCTCAATCAAGGCTTTCGCTCCGAAGATGACGTACTTGAAGCCGGGAATCTGTTCGATACGGTTCATGAATACGTCCATCGTGCTCTCCTTCTTGGTGAGAGGCACTTGGCGCACTTTCGCCCAATACTCGTCGCTCTTGGCAAGCATGTTCGCCTCCTTGATGACATTTCCTTTCAGGCGGAAGAGGCGGGGTTCTATCTCTGTGAACTGATAGTCGCTGTACTTGGTGGTCCGCTGTACTTCCAGGCCTTGGATGCCTTTCACAAAGTGCAGTTCCACGGTCATGTCGTCATCGGTCAGCACCCAGTTTCCGTCGGGCAGTTGTTCGAACTGCTGCACGATGTCGAGGTTTTCCACGAAGTTGACACCCGTCTTCTTGGGCAGGTTCATGGTACATTTCTTCACGGCATAGGTGGAGTCCTTCACCACGTAGAGGTGCCCCGTGAAACCGAAGTCCTGCGGGTTCTGGGGAACGAAAGTCAGATGCACGCACTCCTGCCTATCCACCATGAGCGTGTCCATCAAGTAGTATTTGTAGAAGCTGATAGCTCCGCGGCCGATGGGGCTGACGAAGCGGCGTTGCAGCAGCCGGATGTCGTCGTCGTAGATGTTGATGTCGGAGAATACGTCCGTAAGGATGGTCCCCAGCATGTCTCCGGTGTTGAAGAACTCTTCGATACCGGTGGAGTTCATACCTTCGATGATGGTCTTCGCTCTTGGGGTTTTTACGGAAAATGGTCTTGCTGGCCGTCTCCTTGATGGAGATGGGTAGAATCATTTTGTTGGTCTTGGGTGATACCTCCACCTGGTCTTTGAAGAAGGAGAATTTCTTGTAGATGCCTTTCTCCATTTTGTCAGGGGTGACGTCGTTGAGCGACATCTTCATCTTTTCGTACTTCTGGTACTGGTAGTAGTCGTTCTCTTCCAGTTTCAGCGCCTTCTTGTTCTCGATGACCTTCTTCATGAACTCCACGGCGGGGTTGTTCTTGCGGGAATATTTCTCCTTCTTGGGCTTCACCACGACCTCGGAGAGCATGATGTCGTCCGATTGCAGTTTGACGTTCAGCACCCGGGTGCCGGGTTTCAGTTTTACTTTCTTGGTGATATAGCCTACAGCGGAGAACGTCAGCTCATCCCAGCCTTTGCGGGTTTCCACCTGGTATTCACCGTTTGCGTTGGAGATGCCGCCTACACCTTTCCCTTCATACTGTACGGTGATATACATCAGCGGTTCGTTCGTGAGGGAGTCTGTGATGACACCCTTTATCTGGGCGGATGCGCTGATGGAGACGAACAGTGACAGCAGGAAAAGGGCGTAAATTGTATATCTTTGCTTCATAAGTTACAGATAATTCGGGCGCAAAGTTAACAAATTAAGGTTAATCAAGAAGCAAATATAGACTAAAGAAACGGGAGATATGGTTAAATGAACGTGAAAGTCGTATGTCTTGTTTGCCGGATACAGATAAAAAACGTACAGAATCCTTATAGAAAAGTTGCCGGATATAAAGGATAAAGTTGCACAACGTATGGAGAAAGTTCTATCCCAAGCCTTGGGATAGAAAGACCCAAGCTTGGGATAAGCGTCCGTAGGTTTGGGATAGACGTTTGCAAGCTTGGGATAGAATTTATGGAGGATTATGAATTGTTGCCGTTCAGTAGTGTCTGTACGATGCGTTCCGCCGTTCGTCCGTCCCAGCGGTCGGGCAGGGTGGTGTGCTTCCATTCTCCGTGCAGCAGCTTGTCGAGCGAGGCGGAGAGAGCGAAGGAATTTTCGCCTACCAGCTCGTTGGTACCGATGCGCCAGGTTTCGGGATGCTCGGCATAGGTATTGAGGGTGATGCAGGGGACGTCGAGGAAGGTAGCTTCTTCGGCGATGTTTCCCGAGTCGGTGACGATGCCCCGTGCCTGGTTGATGAGGAATCCGAAGTGCAGGTAACTCTGCGGAGGCAGGATGTGCAGGTTGGGAGCATTCACTTCCAGCGACTTCACCGCCTTTTGCACGTAGGGGTGTAGCGGGGCGACGATAGGCATGCCGCCGGCCTTCTCGATGACGGTCTGGAGCAGGGAGTGCAGTACGGCTTTCTTCTCCAGCAGGTCGCGGCGGTTGAGGGTGAGCAGCAGGTAGTTCCCTTTCCGCAGGCCGAGGCTGGAGAACCACATGGGCTGCACCAGGCGGTGGCGGTTGAAACGGATGGTGTCAATCAGTATGTTGCCCACGTAGTGGATATATTCGGGTATCATGCCCTCCTGGTTGAGGTTGCGGTTGGCCACCATGCCGGCGGTGAAGAGATAGTCGGAAATGGCGTCCACGATGGTGCGGTTCACCTCGCGGGGCATGTTCATGTCGAAAGAGCGTGTGCCGGCTATGACGTGCGCCACCTTCAGTCCGCGCTTCTTGGCGACGATGGAGCAGCTCATAGTGGCGGTCATGTCATCTACCACCAGTACGACTTGTGCCGGATGCCCGTCCAACTCCCGCTCGAAGGCGAGCATGATGGAGGCTGCCACCTGCGAATGGTTGTGTCCGGTGACACCGAGGTAGGCATCCGGTTTCCTCATGGAAAGGTCGGAGAAGAGCGAGGCATCCAGGCTGGTGTCATCCTGCGGACCGGTGTAGACGATGCGGTAGGAGATGTTCTTTCCTGCCTCTCTGGCGGCGTCGATGGCGCGGCAGATGGGGGCTATTTTCATGAAGTTGGGGCGTGCGCCCGATACGATTGTTATTCTCATTGTCGTAGTTGGTGAAAAATGATACGACAAAAATACGTTTTCTTAGGGAAATTATTTGTTACTTTGCCTATTATTTTCAGAGTGTCTGTTGAAAATACACACTTATTCAATGTTTAATTTATAATTTATAATTTTTAATTCTCAAAGTGATAATGCCAACATTTGTTCAGATACTCGATTTCATTGGCACATTTGCCTTTGCCATCAGTGGCATACGCCTGGCCTCGGCCAAGCGGTTCGACTGGTTTGGAGCGTATGTGGTGGGTTTTGTGACGGCCATTGGTGGCGGTACGATACGCGACCTGTTGCTGGACGTCACCCCGGGCTGGATGACGGATCCCATTTACTTGATTTGTACCGGACTGGCCTTGTTGTGGGTCATCCTCTTCGGTAAACATCTCATCCATCTGCACAATACGTTCTTCATATTCGACAGTATCGGCCTGGCACTGTTCACGGTGGTCGGCGTGGGCAAGAGCATCGCGCTGGGCTATCCCTTCTGGGTGGCCATCATTATGGGCAGCATCACCGGGGCTGCGGGAGGTGTGATACGTGACGTATTCATTAACGAAATTCCGCTGATATTCCGGAAGGAGATTTATGCGATGGCTTGTGTGGTGGGAGGAACCTTCTACTGGATGTGCCATCTTCTGGGGATGGAGTCTTTCGTGTGTCAGATTGTGGGCGGTGTGACGGTGTTCGTTACCCGCATACTGGCGGTGAAGTATAGGATTTGCCTGCCTATCCTTTCGGGCAATGAAGAGGAGCAGGAAGGGTAGTCCGTTATCTGCTGTCTGAGAATCTCAGGGATTTTCCGGTGAAATTCCGGGCAATGTGCAAAAGAACTTCAGGTGTTAAAAATAAGATTCCTCGGCATTTGGAACCGAAATGTCGGGGAATCTTTCATATTCCTCGTTCCCCTGATAAGGGGGAAGGAGGATGGGATTGCTAAAGGGATAAAACAAGGTTAGAACAATGCATCCTTCGTGTTGAAAAGTTTGCGTTCGTTCAGTTTCACTACCTTGCCGAATTTTTCCAGTCGCTTCAGGTCAATGTTCTTTGGGTTGCCCATGATGGAAATGCAGTAAGGTTTGTCTTTGATGTTCTCTTCGTAGAATTTCACGATGTCGTCAAAGGTCAGTGCATCTACTTTCGGCAGGTTTTCCTTTGCTGGGTCGTCTGTGTAGCCTCTGTAGCCCAAGTCTACCAGTTCCATGGCTTTGTTGCGGAAGCTGGGGTGACTGGTCAGCATGGCTTGGCGGAGGTAGCTCTTGATGTTGTCGATACGTTCCGGATTTTTCGGCATGTCGTTGACGAGACCCATCAGTACGTCCAATGCATCGTTTGCCTTGTCGTTCTGGGTACCGATGTAGCCGCGCAGATAACTTGCTTTTCCGGCTATGCCTTGCGTGCCGACGAATGCGTAGGCTGTATAGGCCATGGAGCGTTTTTCGCGGATTTCGTTCAGAACGATGCCGGTGAAGTCAAGACCGAAGTATTGGTTGAATGCGCTACGCAGCACGTCGTCCTTTTTGTCAGCCTTCTGCATCGGGATGTAGAGGTGGATTTGGGCTTGTTCTGCATCGTTGTTAGGCAGGAAGTAGACGGTGTTTTCGGTCACCGGCATCATGTCCTTTGCCTGTGGGGAGTTGGACGGGCGTTCGTTGGCCACCAATGGGAGGTTCTTGCTCAGGATATCGTATACTTGGTCGAAGGGGAGTGTTCCGGTGAAGAACACCTTTGCCTCGTAGTTGGAGGCGCGGTTGATGTCGCCCGTCAGTTCTGAAATCTGTAATTCGTAAATCTCCTTGTCGGTCAGTTCCTTGATGTAGTCTGATTTCTCTCCGTAGAGCATGTACTGCCGCAGTGCTTCGTTCAGGATGCTGACGTTGTCTTTGCGCTGCTGGCGCATACCCATTGCCGAACCTTTCAGACGTGCCAGTTGCTTTTCGTCCAGTTTTGGCATCAAAATCTGGCGTGAAAGTAGCTGGCAGGCTTGCGGCAGGGTGGCTTCGTAGCCCTCCATGATGATGTAGAGGTTGTCATCATCGGCTGTCACGTGGCAGGTTGCGTTCAGCTTGCTGAGTTCTTCTTTCAACTCTTGCGGTTCGTAGGCCCCCATGATGCCTGCGTTGTTCATCAACTGGGCGGCATAGCCAAGTTTTGGGAATTCGCGTTCACCGGCTCCGTATTGTACAACCAACTGGAATACGTTATTCTCCTTGTTGGGTGTGTAGTACATCTTTGAACGGTCGTTCAGTTGCTTGATTTGCACTTCGCCGTAGTCTGCGAATTTCTCCTCCATCTGTCCGATGGGCAGGTTTTTGAATTGTGTTGCATAGAGCGATTCTTTTCCTATCGGAGGTTCTACGGGTTTGTAACCCGGCTTCTCAATCTTGGCGTTCTTGTCAGGCTTTCCTTTCGACATATAGGGCCAGGTAATTGTCTGACAGATATTTCTTGGCTACTCGCTTGATGTCGTCAGTGGTGATGGCCATAATCTTGTCCTTGTAATTGAGTATGTCGCCCAAGTCCTGCTCGTTGTAGAAGGCGTTCATCAGTATCATGGCCTTGTCCTCGCTCGACTCCATTTCCAGGTCGAACTGGCGGCATTTCTCGGCTTTGATGGCATCAATTTTCCAGTCCTCGAATTCTCCGTTGGCGATTTGCTGGATGGCTTTCAAGGCTTTCTTTTCGGCGCTCTTGGTCGACTCGAAACGGCGCTGGTTTTCGTCGTAGAGGGGAATGGCCGCTACGATGGCGCGTCCTTGTTCGCGGAAAGTACGGGTGTAGGCTCCGGCGCTGGTCAGTTCACCGTCCAGTACCAGCTTGTCCATAGTTCCGGTCTGACTGTTGTTGTTCAGCAGTGCCAGGGCGATGTCCAGAGCGTCTTCGTCGGGATGTCCGGCAGGTACTCCATTGAATACCATTGCCACTTGCGGGTAGAATCCTACTTTAGCCGAATACTGTTTGCGGCCCTTTATTTCGAGGTTCTGGTAGACCTTGCGCTCGGGTGCGGGCTTGGCAGCCAGACGTCCGAAGGCGGCATTGATGCGTCCGCTGATTTGTTGGGCTTTGATGTTTCCTACGAGTACCAGTACCATGTTTTCGGGGACATACCATTGTTCGTAAAATTCAATCAGCTTGCTCAGGCGGGGATTCTTCAGATGTTCGGGCAGGCCGATGATGGAACGGGAGTAAGGATGTCCCTCAAAAGCTTTCTCCATCACGAACTGGTTCTGTGCACGTCCCTGGTCATCTTGTGAACGGTTATATTCTTCGTACACGTTTTCCAGCTCCGACTGGAAGGAACGGAATACGGGATGCAGGAAACGTTGTGAGGAGATTTCCAGCCATTTGTTTATCTGATAGGCAGGGAAGGAGCTGTGATAGAAGGTCCAGTCATAGTAGGTGCCTGCATTCACCCCTTTGGCACCCATGCTTTCCATCAGGTTGGAGTATTCGTTGGGAAGTCCCAATTTTCCAGCTTTGACGGTCAGCTCATTGATTTCCTTGCTGATGGCTTCTTTTTTTGCCGGGTCGGCTTCTTCGGCCATCTGGTCGTACTTGGCGATGATTTCCTTGTAGATCGGTTCTTCTTCCGTCCAGTTCAGCGCGCCTATCTTGTCTGTTCCTTTAAACATGACGTGCTCCAGGTAGTGTGCAAGTCCCGTGTACTCTTCGGGGTCGTTGATGGAACCGGCACGTACGCCTACCAGTCCGAACACGTCCGATTTGGATTCATCTTCCCATATATATACGGAAAGACCGTTCTTCAGCTTGAACGCCTTCAGTCCTTGTCCGAAGGAGGGCAGGGAAATGATAAGGGTAGTCAGCAGAAGAAGTGACTTAAATTGAAATGATTTCATAAAATAAAGTGTTTTTATGTAATAAAAGTGTTTTCCTATATGTAGGCAAAGCTATAAAAAAATCACGTAACATTTACGAAATCTTCGGAAAAATGATAGCTTTCAGTATATAATATCACCCGTAAACTATCAGAGAGGGGGGGTAAACTGTCAAATGATAGTTTTCACCCCTAATAAAAACCGTATTCCGTCCCCCGGGGCTTCAAATCTTCCTTATACTTGCAATCGTAAAACCTAAACCATTATTAACTATTTAAAAATTGAGCAAAGTATGAATACTTACAGTTTTAGAAAAGATTTGCTTGCAGTGCAAGAAGAACTGCTTCGCTTTGCATACAAGTTGACAGCCGACCGGGAAGAAGCGAATGATTTGTTGCAAGAGACATCTCTCAAGGCTTTGGATAACGAAGACAAATTTGAACCCGACACCAATTTCAGAGGTTGGATGTATACCATTATGCGCAACATCTTTATCAATAATTACCGGAAAATAGTTCGCGAACAGACTTTTGTGGACCAGACGGACAATCAGTATCACCTCAGCATGCCCCAGGACTCTGGTTTTGCCAGTACCGAGGGTGCCTACGACCTGAAAGAAATGCATCGCATCGTCAATGCCCTTCCACGCGACTATAAAGTCCCTTTCTCCATGCATGTGTCCGGTTTCAAGTACCGCGAGATTGCCGAACGCCTCGGCCTTCCGCTCGGAACGGTGAAAAGCCGCATCTTCTTTACGCGCCAGAAGTTGCAGGATGAATTGAAAGATTTCATCTGATAATAATTTGATAGTAGCAATATGATATATAACATATTGTCAGTGATGAATTTTTAAGGGTTATTCTTGACTATATGTCAGAATAATCCTTTATATTTGTATATGTTAAGTTAACCGAAGGAAAAAATCTCTTATTACTGACTATGATGAAAAAGGAAATTAAATTCAGTCTTGTTTACCGGGACATGTGGCAGTCGTCCGGTAAGTATCAACCCCGGGTAGACCAGTTGGTACGCATTGCTCCGTTGATAGTTGAAATGGGCTGTTTTGCACGCGTTGAAACAAACGGAGGAGCTTTTGAGCAGGTAAACCTTCTGTACGGCGAAAATCCCAACAAGGCTGTACGCGCCTTTACCGCACTTTTCAGAGAAGCAGGCATACAGACGCATATGCTCGACCGCGGGCTGAATGCACTGCGCATGTATCCTGTTCCGGCGGATGTACGCCGATTGATGTACAAAGTGAAGCATGCCCAAGGCGTGGACATCACCCGTATCTTCTGCGGACTGAACGAGACGCGGAATATAATTCCCCTCCATCAAGTATGCTCTGGAAGCCGGCATGATACCGCAGGCCACACTTTGTATCACCTATTCTCCCGTCCATACGGTAGAGTACTACGCCGGCATTGCCGACCAGCTGATTGAAGCCGGGGCACCCGAAATCTGTCTGAAGGATATGGCAGGTATCGGCCGTCCGGGGATGCTGGGAGAGCTGACGAAGGCTATCAAGGAGAAACATCCCGAGGTGCTGATACAGTATCACGGGCATAGTGGTCCCGGACTTTCCATGGCTTCCATTCTCGAAGTCTGCGAGAACGGTGCCGACATCATTGATGTGGCGATGGAGCCCATGTCGTGGGGCAAAGTCCATCCCGACGTTATTTCCGTACAGGCCATGCTGAAGGATAAAGGATTCCAAGTACCCGATATAAATATGAAGGCTTACATGAAGGCGCGTGCCATGACGCAGGAATTCATTGACGATTTCCTGGGTTACTTTATGGACCCCACCAACAAGCACATGTCTTCACTTTTGTTGAAGTGCGGCCTGCCAGGCGGTATGATGGGCTCCATGATGGCCGATTTGAAAGGCGTGCATTCCGGCATCAACATGATACTGCGAAGCAGGAACGAGCCGGAACTCAGTTTGGACGACCTGCTTGTGATGCTTTTCGACGAAGTGGAATATGTATGGCCCAAGCTGGGCTATCCTCCTTTGGTGACTCCTTTCAGCCAGTATGTGAAGAACGTGGCACTGATGAACGTTATGCAGCAGGTGAAGGGAGAAGAGCGCTGGACGATGATAGACAACCACACCTGGGATATGATTCTTGGCAAGAGTGGACGTCTCCCCGGTATTTTGGCACCCGAGATTGTGGAGCTTGCCAAGTCCAAAGGCTTTGAGTTTGTGGATACCGACCCGCAGTTGAACTATCCGGATGCCTTGGATACATATCGCAAAGAGATGGACGAAAACGGTTGGGAGTATGGTGACGATGACGAGGAACTCTTCGAACTCGCCATGCACGACCGACAGTATCGCGATTATAAGTCAGGCGTTGCCAAGAAACGTTTTGAAGATGACCTGCAGCGTGCCAAGGATGCCGCCATGGCCAAGAGCGGATATTCGGAAGAGGAAATCAAGAAGCTGAAGCGTGCCAAGGCAGACCCGATAATCGCGCCTTCCAAAGGGCAAGTGCTTTGGGAGGTTTCCGTCGAAGGTCCTTCTTCTGCTCCTTTCATCGGACGCAAGTACCAGCATGATGAGGTGTTCTGCTACCTCTCTACGCCGTGGGGCGAATACGAGAAGATATGGACCGGATTTACCGGACGTGTGGTGGAAGTTTGTGCCAAGCAAGGAGATGTGGTCAATAAAGGCGATGTGATAGCCTATATCCAGCGGAGTGACATTTTTGCATAAATGAGAACTTGAAAAAGTGGAATTTCACTGAAAAGTGATAATGTAGTAGGGTGATAATGCGGTAGTTATCACCCTACAGTCTTTTCAGTCATCCTTTATCGTCCAGCCATTTCTTGATGGTTTCCTTCAGCACTTCTTGGGTGAAGGGTTTGGTAAGGAAGTCGTTGCAACCTGCTTTTAGGGCAGCTTGCTTGTCGTGTTCGTAGGCATAGGCTGTAAGGGCGATGATGGGGATGTCCGGTGCCAGTTCACGGATGATGCGTGTGGCGTCGATTCCGTCAAGGTTGGGCATTTTCATGTCCATCAGGATGAGGTCGGGGTGGACTTCCTCGAACATCGTTACGGCTTCCATGCCGTCTTTGGCATGTTTCAGCCGATAGAGACGGCCTAAAATGGCGTTAATTAGGATAAAATTGCTTTCTGTATCTTCGGCAATCAGGAGGGTCTTGGAAGGAGGGGTAGGGAGTGCTCCGGCCTCTTCATTCTTCGGGGAAGCTCCGGGGGCTGTATTTCTGCTCCTCTGCTCTGTGGAGTGTGCCTCTGCTGTCGCCTCCCGGTTGTTCTCTTCTTTCTTTTCCGCCTCTGTTTTGCTGGCGGCTTCCAGTGGGAGGACAAAAGTAAATGTGGTGCCTTTACCCACCTCCGAAGTGACGGATATGTTACCCCCCAGGCGTTCGATGATAGTCTTGCAGATGGAAAGTCCCAATCCGGTGCCTTGGGCAAAGTTGTTCACCTTGACGAAACGTTCGAATACCCGGTCCACCTTATCCGGTGCAATGCCCATACCCGTATCGGTGACGTGGAATGCTACATACTTGCCTTCCTGGTGATACCCGTAACTGATGTGCCCGGCGGTGGTGAACTTGAAGGCATTGCCTATCAGATTGGAAATGACCTGGAAAATCCGGTTCTTGTCTCCGTCAATCACGATATTCTCGTCAGAGGGTTCGTATATCAGCTCCACTCCTTTGGGACAGCGGAAAATATGTGCGTCGTGTATCTCCTTGCAGAGTGGATGGAGGCGTACGGGCGTGATGGTGAACTCCACGATACCCGATTCGATTTTTGATAAGTCGAGGATTTCGTTAATGAGCTGGAGCAGGCGTTCATTGTTCGATTCCACTATTTCGTAATAGCCTAGCCGTTCTTCCTCGTTGGTGCTTTCGGCAATGATGCGCGAGAAGCCTACAATGGCATTGAGCGGTGTGCGTATCTCGTGGCTCATGTTGGCGAGAAAGGCGGATTTGAGCCGGTCGGAAGTCTCGGCTTTCTCCTTGGCTACGAGCAGTTCCCGTTTCATCTGTTCCATTTCCGTGATGTCCCATTCGATGTTCAGCAGGATGGGGGAGAAGTCGTTGCTTTCAATCTTCATCTTCCGTTTGTCCAGATAGATGGGATTTCCGTTTCCGTCGCGTTCTTCCGCAATCCAGTGCATCTCTTTGCCGGTTCTGGCTATTTCGATGTCTTGCGCCCTCTTTTCCTGAGCAGTCTCCAGAGGATAAAAATCGAAGTCGTCCTTTCCCAATGCCTCTTGTATGGGGATTTCGCGGTTATACGATTCGCGGTTGCGGTAGAGGTACTTGAAGTTGTTGTTGATGTCCTTCACAACAATGCCTGCCGGGAGGTTTTCGATGATTTTGTCCAAAATCTGGTTGAACTGTTTGATTTGCTGCTCATGCCGGATGCGTGTCGATACGTCTCTTCCGAATGTCCAGATGGTTCCTTCCCCTTTGTCGCTTGTCACCCAATAAGCGTTTCCTTCAATGGCGAGTACTTCCGGACGCTTGGGCAGCGGATGGTAGACGATGTATCCGTGGTTCGTCTCTCCACGTTTGACACGGTTGGCAAACTCTTTCCAGGATGTTTCATCCCTGCCGTATGAGGGCAGGTCGTATATCTTCATCCGGGTGATGTCTTGGCCATTACCGATGCCATGCCGTTCCTTGAAGCAACGGTTGCAGAATATCAGCGTGCCGTCTTCGTGTGCCGAATAAATGTCCTCGGTGGAGTTGTTGATGGCATGTGTCAGCAGATTGATGTCGTTGCGCCGTTTCTGTATGTCGGTAATGTTCTGTATGTATCCTTCTATAGTGACATTCCCGTCTTTCTGCCGTTCGCGGGCAAACGCTTTGAGGCGGATATAGAAAATGTTTCCTTTGAGGAAGATGCGGTAGTCCACGCTGTTTTCCATCTTGCCTTTCAGATTCTCTTTCATCCAGCCGGTAAAGCTTTTCCGGTCTTCAGGAAGGATGAGTTCCAGATAATTGTCCATATTGATGTGCTGCACCTCTTCCGAACACATGATGCCCGTATGGCCTGCATAACAGAATATGCGGGTCTGGGTATCGTATTGCCAGTTTCCGATGAGGGCGGCCTTTTGTATTTCGTTGAGCTCGTGGTTTTTCTTTTCGAGTTCCAGTTTGCGCTGGCTGCGTTCTGTGATGTCGCGGTACTGGCAGAGGACCATGCCGTCGTACGGGTACATGATGCATTTAAAGTAATAGGTAGTGTGACCCAGTGTCATTTCGTAATTATGGACTGAACGTACCTTTTGCGTCAGTACCTTCTTGAACTCCGGATATACTTGGTAGTAAGTGGACGGCGGTATCAGTTGGAACAGATTCTTGCCCAGCAGCTTTTCTTCCTTCATGAACCAAAGGTTTACATTGTGCACTGCGATGTCCATGCAAATGCCGTCCCGGTTCAGAAGGAGCATGGTATCTGACGTCAGCTTCAACAGTCTCTCGGCGCTTTCAGCTTGTTTCAAAATGTTTTTCATTCTTACAGTATTAGTTTCATGCCCTTCTGGCCTTCTCCCATGCGCCGCTTGCATTGCCTGTGCGCTTGTGCAGGTAGTTGAATCCTCGTATGACGTTGACGTTCATGAAGAGGAAATAGTAGGGGATGAAAAGTATCTTGTTTTTTATATGCTTCATTGAAAGGTAGTACCCCCAACTTCCCATGAGGTAGAAAAGAGCTTGTAACAGCCAGATGATGGCATACAGTAATGGCGTGCTTGTCGTAAAGATGAGAATTGTGTTGAGGGGAAGCAATAGGAACAATAGGATAGGAGTGAGCGACCAGCGCAGCACCCGGTGGGAAATATATTGGAAACAGAATGTGCCGTAACGGAATGGGTTGAGCAGCGGACGCAGCCGCCAGATGGATTGCAAGCCCCCGGCAGCGATGCGCACCTTGCGCTTTTCTTCTTCGCGCATGTCTGCCGAGCCGCTTTCTACGGCATAGGCATTGGCACAATAGGCAATGGTGTGTCCCTGCATGACGATGCGCAGGGAGAGTATGAAGTCGTCGAGCAGCGTATCTGTCTGCATTTCCTCGAACAGCTCGCGGCGCACGGCAAACAGTTCACCCGCTGCGCCTACTGCCGAATAGAGGCGTGCGTCGAGCGCTTTGAGGGTGGATTCGTATTTCCAGTATAGCCCTTCTCCCCCCGAGGCAGCATTGTCCTTGCTTTGCACGGCGATACGTTTTTCGCCTGCCACGCATCCCACTTTAGGGTCGGTGAAGGCGTGCACTATCTCCCGCAGGGCTTCGCGGTTGAGGTGAGTATTGGCATCGGTGAACACGACAAGGGGCGTTTCTACGAAATGTATACCGCGGTTCAGGGCGGCTGTCTTGCCTTGGCGTTGGGGTTGGTGGAGGACGATGGCTTGCGGCCAGTGGGAGAGGCGTTCGTTGGTATGGTCGTTGCTGCCGTCGGTCACCCAGAGGATGCGTAGCTTGTCGGCGGGATAATCCAGCTCCAGGCAGTTGTGCATTTTTTCATCCACTACATCTTCTTCGTTGTAGGCGGCGATAAATAGCGTCAATGGGGGTAAAGCATCGTCGGCAGGCATCGGACGGGGCGCAGGCTTACGGAAACATTCTTTTATCTTGACCAGGATATATAATAGTATACCATATCCTATATAAGTATAGAACACTATGAATAAACTTATCCAGAAGAGTACTTCAAGGGCTTTCATGTATCCGCTCGTTTGCTTCCTTTTTTTGATAAAAAGAAATGTGATTGCCAAAAGTATGGATAATCTTTTACCGATGCAAGAAAAAGAAAAGAAAAATAAAATGTTTGTTTCTCAAGGTGTTCCGATGTTATAAGGAAGTGGGCTTCCTATAGAGGTGAGCTTGAATAACCTTGTGAGTGAGAGGCGATTAAAGGCTTTCAATCATCATTCTCCATAGGAAAGGGATGGGCAGGTAGGCAGGGCGTTACTCAAAACGCTTCTGTCATATTGAAGTAAAACAACATCTGGTTGTTTACCGTGTTTTTGCCTAAATCCAGGCGGACGTTCATGCGTGGCTGTACCTCAATGCGTAGACCTACACCATAGTTGGGCAGTACACCCTCTATCTTGCCGGGAGTGGGGCCCATGAAGCCGCAGCCGGTCCAGGCTACAAAACCTATGTGGTTGAGCATCCGCTTCACCCAAGTGCTGCGGTCGGTATTGAGCATCTGTCTGTACTCTGCCATGACCACATGCGAGGACTTGTCGCGATATTGCCCCATGTAGTAGCCGCGCAGGTCGAAAGGCGTTCCGGTGAGGGCATATTGCGTCAGAGGGACGTCACCGAACACGTTCTTGGTCTGTGCCGTCCACGCGAGTACCCTGCGCTTGCCCAGTGACTTGTATTGGCGGTAGTCTATCTCTAGGCGGTAGAAGGTCTGGTCGCTGCCGATGAACTTGGCGTACATCATGCCGCGGAAATCCAGATACATACCACGGTAGGCGTTGGCAGGGACGTCACGGCTGTCGTATGTCAGCAGGAAACCGAGGCCGGAGTTGAAGTTGTTATAGCCATTAGCCGTACCGCCTGCCTCTTTGTACGAGGGTTCGTCCACCAAGAACTTGCCGGGCTCCGTCAAGTGGTCGTAATTGATGTCGATTTGAGGTCCGGCAAAGATATTGCTGTTGCCCAGTCGGAAAAGGAACCAGGGGTTGATTTGCACGCCGCTGTACCGGTATTTGCTGGTACTGTCGCTTCGTACATAATCTTTATTGGTATTATAGCCGATGCCGTAAAAGTTTTCTTCCGTATTTTTATAGCTGAACTTTCCGAAGATACGGAAACGGTCGCCCTTAAAGAAGAGTTGCGGTTTGGAGAAGAGATTGATGCCACCGTTGAACATGAAGGCGATGGCCATGGGCACTACGGAGCGCAGCTGCGTGGTGTCGCTGGGGTTCATACGGAAGGTCATTAGGGCGCTTCCTCCCAGCACGGCACCGAAGTCGGGGGTGTAGCTGGGTCCGCCCAGAATATTGTAATGCAGATTCCGACGCGCTACCTTTTGCTTGCGTAGTTCTTTTTTGGTCAGTGCAGGAACGCTGTCGTTTGTGGCGGCCGCAGTCTGTTCCTGGGCATAAAAGGTGGTGGCGAACAGCACCAGTGCGATAATGCTTAGTATATATCTTTTCATGTCGTACGAAATGTGGGTGCAAAGGAAACTATTTTATCCCGAATAGTTTTCACTGTAATAGATAATAAATCTAAAGATGTCACTAAAATTATCAAAAAAGACATTACTTTTGTCTGCTTCACGAAGCAAGACATCAATAACTAAAAACACATAATCTGAATGAAGAAACGATTTTTATCTGTAATTGTTCTGAGTGCCGCACTGTTCTCTGTGCAGGCACAAGAGGGAAAAGGGGGTATCAGCCCCGAAATGCTTGGACAAATCAAGCAAAGTTATCAAGGCACGGCTGCCGACAAGGCGCTCCGCAATGCCATAGGCAATAATGACATCCGTAAACTGGCACTCAACCAGGAGAATATGCAGGGCATGGATACCCACTTCTCCATCAAGGTAGAATCCAAAGGCATCACCGACCAGAAGTCGTCTGGCCGCTGCTGGCTGTTTACGGGGCTGAATGTGATGCGTGCCAAGACTCTTGCCGAATACGGTTTCCAGTCTTTCGAGTTCTCCGAAGTCTATCCCTTCTTCTGGGACCAGTTGGAGAAGGCAAACCTCTTCTTGCAAGGCATCATCGACACCTCCAAGAGTCCCCTGACTGATAAGACCGTAGAATGGCTCTTCCAGCATCCGCTGAGCGATGGGGGTACCTTTACCGGTGTGGCCGACATTGTTTCCAAATACGGCCTTGTTCCCAAAGATGCCATGCCCGAAACAAACAGCAGTGAAAATACCTCCCGCATGGCCAACCTCATCTCTCTGAAGCTGAAAGAGTATGGTCTGCAACTGCGTGACATGGCTGCCGCCGGTGCCAAGCCCGAAGCTCTGGAGAAGGAGAAAACTACGATGCTCGGAACCATCTACCGCATGCTGGTGCTGAACCTCGGTGTACCTCCCACGGAGTTCGACTATGTCCGCCACGATGCCAAGGGTAATCCTGTGGAGACAGAGCATCACACTCCCATGTCTTTCCTTGAGAAATATGGAGACAAACAACTGCTGACCAACTACGTAATGCTGATGAACGACCCCAGTCGCGAGTATTACAAGTGCTATGAAATAGACTATGACCGCCACCGTTACGACGGCAAGAACTGGACTTATGTCAACCTGCCCGTAGAGGACATCAAAGAGATGGCCATTGCCTCCTTGAAGGACAGCACCATGATGTACTTCTCTTGCGATGTGGGCAAGTTCCTGAACTCCGAACGCGGTCTGCTCGATGTGAAAAACTATGACTACGAATCACTGATGGGCACCACCTTCGGGATGGACAAGAAGCAACGTATCCAGACTTTCTCCAGTGGCTCTTCCCACGCCATGACCTTGATGGCCGTTGACTTGAACAAAGACGGAAAGCCCGTAAAATGGATGGTAGAGAACAGTTGGGGAGCCGCTTCCGGTTATCAGGGACATCTCATCATGACCGACGAGTGGTTCAATGAATACATGTTCCGTCTGGTAGTGGAGACAAAGTATGTTCCCGCCAAAGTGATGGAACTGTTTAAACAAAAGCCCGTCTGCCTGCCGGCATGGGACCCGATGTTCGCTGAAGAAAAGTGATGATAAGGATTAGGGGTTAGGGATTAAGGATTAAGGATTAGTGGGCTGCACTATGATTCCGCAGGGTATTAATCCCTAATTCTTAACCCCTAATCCTTGTTCTCGTGTTCGTTAACGAAAGGGATTACGGAAATTTCTCCGTAATTCCTTTCTTTTTTACTCTTTATTCACGTTCTTTTTTGCTACTTTTGCGGCAAATTAATGAAACCATTATTTTAAATAAACGCATGGCAAATGTAATTAAGTTACGTAAAGGCCTTGACATCAACCTGAAAGGCGCTGCTGCCCAGGAACTTGTGTCTGTTAAGGAACCGGGATTCTATTCGCTGGTTCCCGATGACTATACAGGCATCACTCCGAAAGTGGTGGTCAAAGAGCAGGAATATGTGATGGCCGGGGGACCCTTGTTTATCGACAAGAATCATCCTGAATTGAAATTTGTTTCGCCCGTTAGCGGCGTAGTGACAAGCGTGGAGCGTGGTGCACGCCGCAAGGTGCTGAACATCGTCGTAGAGGCTGCCACTGAGCAAGACTATGAGGAATTCGGCAAGATGGACCCGTCCAAGATGAGCGGCCAGCAAGTAAAAGAAGCTCTTTTGCAAGCAGGTATGTTCGCTTTCATCCGCCAACGTCCGTACGACGTTATCGCTGATCCGACGGTAACTCCGAAAGCTATCTTCATTTCGGCTTTCGACAGCAATCCGCTGGCTCCCGATTTTGAATTCGCGCTGAAGGGAGAAGAAGCAAACTTCCAGACGGGACTCGACGCTTTGTCAAAGATGGCAAAGACGTATCTGGGTATTAGTGTAAAACAAAAGTCTGCTGCTCTTGTGCAGGCAAAGAACGTTACCGTAACAGCTTTCGACGGACCACATCCGGCAGGCAACGTGGGTGTACAGATTAACCACATCTCTCCGGTAGTGAAGGGTGAAACGGTCTGGACCATCAGTGCCGAAGCCGTACTCTTCATCGGACGTCTGATGAATACCGGTCGTGTGGACATGACCCGTACGGTGGCTGTAACGGGTTCCGAAGTGTTGAAACCCGCTTATTGCAAGCTGAAAGTCGGCGCTCTGTTGACGAACGTTTTCAAAGGTAACGTGACTACCGACAAAGACCTCCGCTACATCAGCGGCAACGTGCTGACCGGTAAGAAAGTTTCTCCGAACGGCTTCCTCGGCTCTTTCGACAGCCAGCTGACCGTTATTCCCGAAGGAGATGAAATCCATGAAATGTTGGGTTGGATTATGCCGCGTTTCAATCAGTTCAGCGTCAACCGCTCTTACTTCAGCTGGTTGATGGGCAAGAAGGAATATGTGATAGATGCCCGTATCAAGGGTGGCGAACGTCACATGATTATGTCCAACGAATACGACCGCGTATTTCCGATGGACATCTTCCCCGAATATCTGGTGAAAGCAATCATTGCAGGTGACATCGACCGTATGGAGGCTCTGGGCATCTACGAAGTAGCTCCCGAAGACTTTGCTCTCTGCGAATTCGTATGTTCTTCCAAAGTGGAAGTGCAGCGCATCGTACGTGCAGGGCTCGATATGCTTCGTGCCGAAATGGCATAATCGGGGCGTATGGCAAATCGTAAATTGTAAATCGTAAAATCGTAAATATATTAATGAAAGCGTTAAGAAATTATCTCGACAAGATAAAGCCGAACTTTGAAGAGGGCGGCAAATTCCACGCATTTCGTTCGGTGTTCGACGGCTTCGAGACATTCCTGTTCGTGCCCAACGCCACTGCGAAATCGGGAACGCATATTCACGACTCCATCGATAGCAAACGCATCATGTCGATGGTGGTTATTGCGTTGATACCGGCGCTGCTGTTCGGTATGTATAACGTAGGTTACCAGCATTTCCACGCTACCGGTGCTGCCGGAGGCTTCTGGGAAATGTTCGCTTACGGTTTTCTGGCTGTATTGCCAAAAATCATTGTATCTTATGTAGTAGGTCTCGGCATTGAGTTCGTAGTGGCTCAGTGGAAGAAGGAGGAGATTCAGGAAGGTTTCCTGGTTTCCGGTATCTTGATTCCGATGATTGTTCCGGTAGACTGCCCGTTGTGGATTCTGGCGGTGGCCACTGCATTCTCTGTAATCTTTTGCCAAGGAAGTATTCGGCGGTACGGGTATGAACGTGTTCAACGTTGCCCTGATTACGCGTGCTTTCCTGTTCTTCGCCTATCCTACGAAGATGTCCGGTGATGCCGTTTGGGTATCGGGCGACAGTATCTTCGGTCTGGGACAGTCGGTAGATGGTCTGACGGTAGCTACTCCGTTGGGTGCAGCCGCTACCTCGGGCGCCGTTCCGGAGTTCTCCTGGGACATGGTGACCGGCCTTATTCCGGGTTCCATCGGTGAGACAAGCGTTATCGCCATCGCTCTGGGTGCCATTCTGCTGTTGTGGACGGGCATTGCAAGCTGGAAGACGATGTTCTCCGTATTCGTAGGCGGTGCCTTCATGGCATGGGTGTTCAACACAATCGGTCCCGACACTCCGATGGCACAGATGCCTTGGTACGAACACCTCGTGCTGGGCGGTTTCTGCTTCGGTGCCGTGTTCATGGCTACCGACCCCGTTACATCGGCACGTACAGAGACCGGTAAGTACATCTTCGGATTCCTGATCGGCGCAATGGCTATCATTATCCGCGTGCTGAACCCCGGTTACCCCGAAGGTATGATGCTTGCCATCCTGCTGATGAATATCTTCGCTCCGCTGATTGACTACTGTGTGGTACAGGGCAACATCAGCCGCCGCGAGAAACGTGCAACCGCTAAGTCTAACAATTAAAATACCGGAAAAAGAAATGAATACCAATAGTAATAGTTATACTATCATTTATGCTTCGGTAATGGTTGTTATCGTCGCATTCCTGCTGGCATTCGTAAGTTCTTCCTTGCGCGAGACGCAGAACAAGAATGTGGAGCTGGATACGAAGAAGCAGATTCTTGCCGCCCTCAACATCAAGGATGTGAAGGATGCCGATGCAGAATATAATAAGTACATCAAGGGCGATATGCTGATGAACGAGGACGGTACGCTGACCGAGAACACCGGTGCATTTGCCACCGCTTACGAGAAAGAAGCCAAAGAAAATAACCGTCTGCACGTATTCGTGGCAGAGGTTGACGGTGAGAAGAAATATGTATTTCCCGTTTACGGTGCCGGTCTTTGGGGCGCTATCTGGGGATATGTTGCGCTGAACAGCGACAAGGATACCGTTTATGGTGTTTACTTCTCTCATGCCAGTGAGACTCCGGGTCTGGGTGCCGAAATCGCCAGCACGCATTTCCAGGGAGAGTTCCCCGGCAAGAAAACGTTGGAGAACGGCGAGGTAGTCCTCGGCGTTGTGAAGAACGGAAAGGTAGAGAAACCGGACTATCAGGTGGACGGCATTTCAGGCGGTACTATCACCTCTGTAGGTGTGGATGCCATGCTGAAAACCTGTCTGAGCAGCTACAAGAACTTTTTAACTAATAATAATGAGGAGAAATAAGAATATGGGAGCATTGTTTTCAAAAAAGAATAAAGAAGTATTCTCTACTCCGCTTGGACTGAACAACCCCGTTACCGTACAGGTGCTGGGTATCTGTTCTGCCTTGGCCGTTACCGCCAAGCTGGAGCCTGCCATTGTGATGGGTCTTTCAGTGACGGTGATTACAGCATTCTCCAATGTAGTGATTTCATTGCTGCGCAAGACCATCCCCAACCGTATCCGTATCATCGTCCAGTTGGTGGTAGTTGCAGCGTTGGTAACAATTGTAAGTGAGATTCTGAAAGCTTTTGCTTACGATGTAAGTGTGCAGCTTTCTGTATATGTAGGTCTGATTATTACCAACTGTATCCTGATGGGACGCTTGGAAGCATTTGCCATGCAGAACGGTCCCTGGGAATCTTTCCTTGACGGTGTGGGTAATGGTTTGGGATATGCCAAGATTCTGGTAATCGTAGCCTTCTTCCGCGAGCTTCTGGGTTCGGGAACGCTGCTCGGTTTCAACATCTTGAACTATGAACCTCTGCAGAAGTTGGGCTATGTGAACAACGGCTTGATGCTGATGCCGCCAATGGCGTTGATTCTCTGCGCTTGCATCATCTGGTATCAGCGTGCACGTCACAAAGAATTGCAGGAAAAGCAGTAATAAATAAATGAAGAATGAAAAATGAAAGAATGAAAAATGGGCTGCTCTGCTGCAGTACAAGTTCTCATTGCTTTAATTCTTTAATTCTTTAATTCTTAATTTATCGAAGAGATATGGAACATTTAATAAGTTTATTCGTCCGCTCTATCTTTGTGGACAACATGATATTCGCGTTCTTCCTCGGTATGTGTTCTTACCTTGCCGTATCGAAGAATGTGAAGACTGCCGTAGGACTGGGTATCGCCGTAACTTTCGTGTTGGTGGTTACGCTTCCGGTCAACTATTTATTGCAGACCAAGGTGCTGGCTGCCAACGCAATCATTGAAGGCGTTGACCTCAGCTTCTTGAGCTTTATTCTTTTCATTGCTGTAATCGCAGCTATCGTTCAGTTGGTGGAAATGATTGTAGAGCGTTTTAGCCCTTCGCTGTATGCTTCACTGGGTATCTTCCTGCCGCTGATTGCTGTAAACTGTGCCATCATGGGTGCTTCTCTTTTCATGCAGCAGCGCATCACGCTGGGTGAGAGCGACCCGAAATTCATCGGTGGCATTGCTGATGCTGTCTCTTATGCGTTGGGCTCCGGTATCGGTTGGTTGCTGGCTATCGTAGGCTTGGCTGCCATCCGTGAGAAAATGGCCTATTCTGACGTTCCGGCTCCACTGAAAGGACTGGGCATCACGTTTATCACTGTAGGTCTGATGGCAATGGCATTTATGTGTTTCTCTGGTTTGAACATCTAAAAGAAAGGAATAAAACAATGGATATGAATATGATATTAGCAAGCATTGGAGTATTCCTCGTGGTTGTCATCCTGCTTGTTGTTATCCTGCTGGTTGCCAAGAATTTCTTGGTGCCTTCGGGTAATGTAAAACTGACTATCAATGGCGACAAGGAACTGGACGTAGCTTCCGGTTCTACATTGCTGAATACGCTGTCTGTAAACGGTGTGTTCCTTTCCTCCGCTTGCGGTGGTAAAGGTTCCTGCGGACAGTGCAAATGCCAGGTAATGGAAGGTGGGGGTGAAATCTTGCCTTCTGAGACTCCGCACTTCAGCCGTAAGCAAATACAAGATCACTGGCGTCTGGGTTGCCAGGTGAAAGTGAAAGGCGATATGGCCATCAAGGTTCCCGAAAGCGTACTGGGCGTAAAAGAGTGGGAGTGCGAGGTTATCTCCAACAAGAATGTGGCTACGTTCATCAAAGAGTTCATCGTTGCATTGCCCAAAGGCGAGCACATGGATTTCGTTCCGGGTTCTTATGCGCAGATTAAGATTCCTAAATATTCGATGGATTATGATAAGGACATCGACAAGAGCCTTATCGGTGATGAGTATCTGCCTGCATGGGAGAAATTCGGTCTGCTGGGCTTGAAGTGCCGCAATGACGAAGAAACCATCCGTGCCTATTCTATGGCCAACTATCCTGCCGAAGGCGACCGCATTATGCTGACGGTACGTATCGCCACGCCTCCGTTCAAGCCGAAAGACCAGGGCCCGGGCTTCATGGATGTAATGCCGGGTATCGCTTCTTCTTATATCTTTACCCTGAAACCGGGTGATAAGGTAACCATGAGTGGCCCTTACGGAGACTTCCATCCGATATTCGACTCCAAGAAGGAGATGATGTGGGTCGGCGGTGGTGCCGGTATGGCTCCGTTGCGTGCACAGATTATGCATATGACGAAGACGCTGCACACTACAGACCGCGTGATGAATTACTTCTACGGTGCACGTGCATTGAATGAAGTGTTCTATCTGGAAGACTTCCTGCAGATTGAAAAGGATTTCCCCAACTTCAAGTTCCACCTTGCACTGGACCGTCCCGATCCGGCAGCCGATGCAGCGGGCGTGAAGTACACTCCGGGCTTCGTACACAACGTAATTTACGAGACTTACTTGAAAGACCACGAAGCTCCCGAAGACATCGAATACTACATGTGTGGTCCCGGCCCGATGTCGAAGGCTGTTGAGAAGATGCTCGACGACCTCGGCGTTCCGGCTCAGAACCTGATGTTCGATAACTTTGGCGGATAATCTTCCTTGTCCGTCTTGAGATAAAAAAACTCCGGCTTGTCCTTCAGGGCTTTGCCGGAGTTTTTTGTTCGGGGCATTTCCTCTCTATTGAAAGAAAGTGGAGTGGATTCTTCGTCGCTTTTTCTTTATTCCTTGATATGAATCGGTGCATTTGCCAGAATGGCTGTTACTTCTCCGGTGGTAATTCCTGTTGACACAGACCTCGTATGAACGGTTCTTGGTGAAGGAGAATGCGGTCTTTCAGAGTTTTCATGTTGGATGTTTTATTGAATGTTATTGTTTTCCTCTTCTGTTTCTTCTTGAATGGTGTCTTTGGGCAGCAATCTTGGAGAAATGCGTTTCTTGGGAGTGAGGCTCATGCCTTTCAGCATTTCGGCTTGGCGCACTACGCTGCCGTTACCGTCCGAGAGCTGGTTGAAGGCTTTGTCGTAATCCCTTTGCAGACTGGCCAACCGGTCGCCGATACCGAGGAAGGTATCGGTAAAGCCTGCAATCTTTTCATATAAGATGGTGCCGCGCTTGATGATGGCCTGCACATTCTTTACCTGGTTCTCCTTCTTCCAAAGGTCGAGCGAGAGGCGCAGGGCGCTAATCAGGTTGGTGGGGCTCATCAGTACCACCTTTTTGTTGTAGGCATATTCCCAGAGGTGGGCATCACTTTGGATGGCGAGGAGGTAGGCACCTTCGGTGGGGATGAACATCATAACGAAATCCGGTGATTGGGCGTCATAATGCGAGTAGTCTTTATGGCTGAGCTCGTCGATATGGGCGCGGACGGATTGCAGGTGTGCTTTCAGGAAGTGTGCCTGCTCCTCCTTGCTTTCGGCAGAGGTGTAGGCAGCATAGGCAGTCAGCGACACTTTGGAGTCGATAATCATTTCCCGTTCGTCGGGGTACTTCACGATGATGTCGGGCTGCATCTTCTGCCCGCTTTCCTCGTTGATGATGGCTTCGCCCCGTTCGTCTTTTAGAAACTCCTGGCGGAAGTAGTGTTCGCCTTCAATCAGTCCGGAGGCTTTGCAACAGACGTTCCAGAATCATTTCGCCCCAGTTGCCTTGCATTTTGGAGTCTCCTTTCAGGGCACGGGTCAGGTTGTTGGCATCTTCGCTGAGGCGGTTGTTCAGTTCCACCAGTTCCTTGATGCGTTCACCCAGCGAGAAGCGTTCTTTGGCTTCGGTGCTGTATACTTGTTCCACCTTTTGGCGGAAGTCCTTCAGGTTATCGCCCAGCGGGCGGAGCAGATTGCCCAGGTGTTCGGTATTCAGCCTGGTAAAGTCTTCGGCTTTGCTCTGGAAGATACGGTTGGAGAGATTCTCGAACTCGGTGTTCATGCGCTTGTGCAACGCTTCGGCTTCTTCCTTCTGCAGCTTCAATAATTCTATTTCCTTCTTTGTCCCGCTGATTTCTGCCCTCAGTGCGGCAGACTTGCGGTCTGCCGCCAGATAGCCGACTACGGTTCCGATGATTATCCCTATAATCAGTAATACTATCTCCATAGGTGTTTTGAAGTGTCCGCCTTATTGTGTCAATATTTCGTTTCCGTCTTCAGTAATCAGGATTTGGCTTTCCCATTGGGCAGAAGGCAGTCCGTCGTCTGTGCAGACGGTCCATCCGTCGGCTTCGTCGATAAAGACTTCGTAGCTTCCCATGTTAATCATCGGTTCGATGGTGAACGTCATGCCCGGCACTATCAGCATGCCCGTACCACGTTTGCCGAAGTGTTCCACATCCGGTTCTTCGTGGAACTTGACGCCGCAGCCATGTCCGCAGAGGTCGCGTACCACGCTGTATCCGTTCTTTTCCGCATGCTCCTGGATGGCGGCGCCTACGTCACCGAGGCGTGCCCAGGGCTGTGCGGTCTGTATGCCTATGTCACGGCATTCTTTGGTGACCTGTACCAGTCTCTGCATGTCGGGGCTGACTTCGCCAATCATGAACATGCGTGATGCGTCGGCAAAGTAACCTTTGTAAATGGTGGATACATCGACATTTACAATATCACCGCTTTTCAGGAATTCCCTGGTGCTGGGAATGCCGTGGCACACTACATCGTTGATGCTGGTGCACACACTTTTGGGGAAGCCTTCGTACATGAAGGGGGCGGGGATGGCGTCGTGGTCTGTGGTGAAGCAATACACCATATGGTCAATTTCGGCTGTGGACATGCCTTCGCGAATGTTCTCGGAGAGATAATCCAGCAGGGCCGTGTTGATTTTGGCGCTTGCGCGGATACCGGCCAACTGCTCCTCGGTGCGGAGTGCGCTTCGCATCGGCAGTTTATATCCTTCTTTCTTATAATGTTGAATTTTGGCTTCTACTTCGTCGGAATAGTTTTTAGGAGTAAACCGGACTCCTTTCATGAACTTTTTCATTGTCTTTTCTTTTTTATGAGACTGCAAAAATACACAATAATGCAGGTGCTTGTACTATCAAGAGCCGAAAAACATTCGTTTTCTTTATCCCGATACCAGCTTAGAGGGTATTCACCACTTTTATTTCGCTTCTTGAACTGTCTATCCTCCGTACTTGTATCTGGGTCTTTATGCGCTCTTTCAGTCCTTCCACGTGACTGATGATGCCTACCTTCTTGCCGCCCATCTGGTGCAGTTTTTCCAATGTGTCCATAACGGTGTTCAGGTAGTCGCTGCTCAGTGTGCCGAAACCTTCGTCGATGAACAGTGTGTCTACCGAGAGCTCTGGCGGCTGAGGGAAGAAAGTCCGAGGGCAAGTGACAGAGATACTAGGAAGCTTTCGCCGCCCGATAAGGTGCATGCCGGACGTGCCGCACCTCCTTGATGGAAGTCGCGCAGCAGGATGGTGAGCGAACCGGCCTGGCATTCCAGTTCGTAGCGGTCGGTCAAGCGTTGCAGATAGAAATTGGCGCCTGCCAGCAGTTCTTTCAAGACGAAGCTCTGGGCTATGTTGCGGAAGTTCTTTCCCCGTTCGTCACCGAAGTGACGGCAGAGGCGGTCCCACTTCAGATACTCTTCGCGTAACCGGTCGGCACGTTCCTTTTCTTCCTTTATCCGGTCGATGTTACGGGTGTTTTCTTCCAGGCGTAACTTCTGCTGGCCGATGGATTGGTTGCCGACGGTTATCTTTTCTTCGAGATTCGCGATGAGTGCATCCAGGGTTTCGAGGTTCTCGTTTTCTTCTATTTCGGGCTTCCGGCTGATGTGCTCTTCCACTTGTCCGGTGGCCAGATGAAAGGCGGTCGATGCAGCTACTTCTTCCTCTTTAAGTGTCTGCAATGAGGCACGCAATGCTTCTATCCGGGAGCCGGACCAAGCGGATAGGACGGTGATACGCTCCTCGTCGAGAGTGGGGTTGGCGGCATAGAACCCGGTTAAATCCTTTTGCAGCCTTGCCATTTGTTCTGCGGTGGAGGATATGCTTTGTTTCAGTCCGCTTGCTTGTGTATTCAGATTATTCCAGGCAATCCCCAGGTCCTTGATTTCCATTTCCTGTGTTGCTGCAGGTGCGTTGCGCCAGTCGGGGAATGCGGCATCGATGCTTTCCTTGTTGATGTTTATCCCTTCCAGCTCTTTGTGGATAAGGGCAATGGCGGATTTCAGTTCTCTTTGTTTTTCCTGCGCCAGACGGTAGTTGCGCGTAGCTTGCGTCAGGCGGTCAATAAAGGAGAGGGGGGAGTTCTTCCATTCCGTGTTCCATCCTTCCCAGAGGATGTGGGGAGTGACGCGGTCCATGGTGGCACGTATGTTCTCCTTTTCGTTGGCGGTGAGCGACTCGTAATTGACGATGCTGTTTTTCAGCTCATTCAGCACTCTGTCGGCAGAGTTGAAGGCTTGGCGTGCAGCGTCCACATGTTTTTGGCATTCGTCCTTTTGCCGTTGCAGAGCTATGATTTGTGCGCTGAGCTTTTGAACTTCCGTGAGCTTTTCGTTCAGTTTGTCTGCTTCCAGCTTGTTCTCTTCCAGTAGCTTCTTCAGGGTTTCGCCGGTGGTTGTGGAGAGGCCGACGCCGTTGCATTGGGCGCATTTGGCCTGTGCGTCAGTATGGGCAAGGTTGTAGCTCCGGAGCGCTCTTGCTGTGGACTGACGGGCATTCTCTGCCAGCGTTCCGTAGGTATTGGATTCTGTCCGGTTGTTGTTCAATGCCTGCTCGGTTTCCTTGTATTCTTTCTCTTTTGTTTCCAGGGAGGTGCGTATGGGAGCAAGGACAGACTGGAAATCTTCATCTTTGCAAAGCGATTTTATTTCTTGTCCGCACACGGGGCAAGTATCCCCGACGACAAGCCGGGAGCGTGTTTCCTTTGCCCACTCTTCTACGGCTTCCTTTTGCTTGTCGTAGAGGGTGCGGATGTCATCATAACTTGTTTTCTTGCTGTCGAATGCCGTTTGCAGGAGGACGTATTGCTTTTGGCACGCCTCCACTTTGGCGTTCAAAGCCTTTTCGTTTTCCTTCGCCTCGTTCAGTGTCCTTTCCGTTTCAGCCAGTAAAGACAAGGCGCTCAATGCTTGCAGCAGGTTCTCCCGTCCGGCATCGAGTTTGTTTTTCTTGTCTTGCAGGGCAGGGCGGTCCATGGTTTCAAGCTGCTTGTTCCGGAGGTTTATTTCGTTTTGCAATGTATGGTTCTCTTGTTCTTTCCGGGTGAGGGCAGCTTCCTTGTCGGTACGCTCCTTGACTTTTACGGGTTGTTGCGCGGCAAGTCTTTCAAGGTGCGCGTTGTAGGTGCCGATGCGTGTTTGGGCATCGAGTGCGGATTTTAGGCCGGTAATGATGGATTGGCTTTGCTCGAACATGGGCAGTAAGGGCGAATGCTCTTGCAAGTACTTCTCGGCACGATGCAGCTTGTCTTCTTGCTCTTTCAGGAAACCGCATAGCCACTTGCTTCCTCCGTCCAGCCGGGCAAAGGATGCTCTCAGTATCCCGGCTTGTGCATAGTTCTGTTGTTGTTGCTGTTGCTGCTGTTTCAAGGTAGAGAGCCAGTTGCGGGCATCGGCGGTGGCATTCCATTCTTTAATCAGGAGTTCTTTCTGTTTGAATTCGTCCGATTGCAGTTGCGCTTGCTTCCCTTCCCACATCTTCTTTTGCTGTTCACGGGTGAGGAGGAGTTCGGAGTATTTTTTCAGCCAGTCCCTTTTTGCGAGGGCGGTAGTTTTCTGCTCATTGGCTTCCTTGACTCCGGCATTTTGCGTGGCTATGGCTTCATTGATTGCAGCGACTTCTTCTTCTGCCAGGATGTGGATGCCTTCCAGCTTCCGGTTCTGGTTTTCGTATTCCGTCCGTCTTTCCTTGGTGGCGGCATATATTTCGGCACCTATTTCGGAGTAGATACTTGTACCGGTCAGCTTTTCCAGAATATCCGATTTTTCGCTTTCCTTGCTTTGCAGGAACTTGGTGAAGTCGCCTTGCGCCAGCATGGTGGTGCGGCAGAATTGTTCGAAGGTCAACCCCACTGCAGCTTGTATTTCTGCCTTTATCTCATTCTTTTTGTTGAGCTGTGCGCCGCTTTTCTTGTTTTCCAGTGTCCAGCGCACATCTTGCACGGCTCCTGAAATCTTGCGGTGTGCCCGTGCCACGTACCATCGGGCGGTGTAGGGCGTTTCGTTCGAGCCGGTAAACTCCAGCTCCGTCCATGCTTCACTGGTGTTACGGCGCATCAGTTGCCTGCTGTCGTTGATGGCAACATCTTCCTTTTTGGCAGAGAAAGTCTGGCTCAGGTCTTTGTATTTTTCGTTCTCGGCATGGTCCATGCGGGGCGTTTCGTTGTAGAGTGCCAGGCAGATGGCGTCGAGAATGGTTGTCTTCCCTGCACCCGTCTCACCGCAGATAAGGAAAAGGGATTCCTCGCTTAGCGGTCCGTTCTCAAAGTCGATGACGGCATCTTCTATGGAGGCAAGGTTCTTTATGGTGAGTTTCTGGAGTTTCATGTTCCGGACAAATGATTAGGAGTTGTTCTTGCTTTTCACTTTTTGCATGACAGTCTCCATCAGCTGGCAAAGTTCTGGGTCCATCTCTTCTCCTTCGGTTTCGCGGTAGTAGAGTCTGGCTATTTCCAGGGGAGACATTTCCTGCATCTCTTGGATGGAGATAGGCTTGCTCTCGTCAGTGTCGGCCTGCCGCTCTCGGGTAGTCTTGATGTAGCAATATTTGCATGCCTTGCCTTTGGCGGCGTTCGAGGCTTTTTCGTTGCAGTCGGGGGGCAGGTAGCCTTTTGTCAGCACATTCAGACGGAGGTATGCAGGTTTCTCTTCCGGATATTCTTCCAGCAGTTTCAAGGCGTCTTCGAAAGGTGTCGGGTCATGGGGAAGTGTGACGAGCGGAATCGGATTTTCAATTTCCCTTGTACTGATTTGTGGCTCTGCCCCTTTCTCCAACTCGATGATGGAGACGGAGTGCGGATAGGTTTCGTCGAAGCTGACGGGGAGGGGAGTGCCGCAATAGCGTGCGTGGTGATGACTGCCTTTGATGTCCTGAGGGCAATGGATGTGTCCGAGTGCCAGGTAGTCGTACCCTTCTCCCATAGCGCTGAGGGGAACATACTCTATTCCGCCAATACTCTCATCGTGCCCGCTACGGTCGCTGCCTTCAATGGAGAGATGGGCCATGAGGACGACGGGAAGCTGTGCCGTATTCCGTTTCTTCACTTCGTCCAGCAGTGCTTGGAAGAAGCGTGCCTGCCGTTGGTCGCGCGGTGTTTCAGTGTCCAGCAGGGGGAAGTTTTGCGGATAGACGTGGGGCACGGCAATGACGTAGCCTTTTGTCTTTTTTTCATTGTTTATCTCGATGATGTGCTTGTCCAAATTCACTTCCTCGGCTGTACGTTCGATGTTTCCCACAACGTTCAAGCCGAAGTGCTGCCAGAGGTTGCTGTCTATCTCCAATTTGGAGCTGCTGTCGTGGTTTCCGGCGGTGACTACGATGGTCATTTCGGGGCAGGCTTGGTGAATGTTCAGCATGGCGTCGGTGTACATCTTCTGCGTGGCGGCAGCGGGAGAGGAGTAGTGGTAGATATCTCCGCTTACCACCATGGCGTCGGGCTGCTCTTCGGTTACTATGCGGGTGAGTTGCCGTAGGAAGGCCTGCTGTTCGACGGTGCGGTCGTAGTTGTAGAGGGTGTGTCCCAGGTGCCAGTCGCTGGTATGTAGTATCTTCATTGTTTTTGTTACTTCAATGGATGTGGGTTATGGTTTCCTTAGAATATAAATCTTGTGTGTTCCTCGTCCTTTGTAGTCGATGCCCGATTCGGGATTGGCTATCCATTCGCGCAACTCGCGGGAGGCGGCGGACTTCAATAAGCCGGTCAGTTGGCAATAGTCGGCTTGGGTCATGAAGCTGTTCTTTTCCAGGTATTTTTTTGCCCGTTCCAGCCGTTCCTGCGGAGAAAACACTTGTGAGGAGCGTTGGAATTTGTCGGTGGAACGTTTCAGGTGGCAATGGCGAGCGGTACGGTACAGTAGTTCTTTGTCCACCTTGAAATGTATGTCCTTCAGGCAGATGCTGACGGCGTTTCGCTTGGTGTCTCCTTCTTCGCCCGTCTCCCGTTCACGGTCTTGCCGCAGACCGAGGGCAGGGGTGAATACTCCTAAGTTGTCAATCTTCACGGAGTAACCTTGCCCCATTTGGTAGGCTATTTCGTCGGTGATGGCTTGCATCAGTCCGATGATGTCTCCTCGTGTGAAGGATGAGGCGTATGCTATCTTTTCGGTGATGGTTTCCAAGTTCACCTGCCCGTATAGTTTCATTCGTGGGTAGAGGATGCGTTTGCCGTCTTCTCCCGGCAGGTTCAGTTCCTGCATGTTGTATTCTGCCATGATGGTAGCGTTGTTATGAGGTTCGTTTGTTTATTGGGGCTTACAGAGTTTGTCCCAAGGTTGCGGATGTGTATGCCAAGGTTGGGGATTTCTATCCCAAGGCTTGGGATAGGAAATCCCCAAGGGCGAAGGTAATTCTTTATCTCTATACTTGCAAACTTTACTATTAGTAGTTAGGAAGTTTTTTATTGGTAGTCGGGAAGTTTTTTGTTATAGGTTTGAGAGAGGAATTGAAAAAAACGTTATCTTTGTTACATAAGAGAAGTGCATGAATGATGAACAAAACTAAAATTAAGCGATATATGAAATATTATCCGGACTTATTATTGTTGTTTACCTTATTGTCCGTTACCACAATGATTAGCACAAATATCGATAAGACCTTATAGCGAATGGGAAGCAACCCAGTTTGTTGCAGTGAACGGACATCAGCCCGAAGACTATGTAACGCCAGATAATAATTGGGAAATACTATACAATTTACGGACTCCACGTACTCAAGCCGAACTTCGTGAAATGGGTATTAAATGCTCTGATAGCCAATTATTGTTATTGGAAGTAGGTGGACTTGTCAGTAAAACAAAAGGAAAATGGAAAGCTACTATACCCATTCTCGACAAAGAACAGACCAATTCTCTAAGAAGCTTAAGTAAGGAGATTGCTGAATCCATGTATGTCAAAACAAAGGCAGACTTTATATCATTGGCACAAAATATCAGTGAAATGGGATTCAAGAACAATGTACTCTCACTTGTTTTTTCATACCTTCTGGATGGAAAAATGTGGACAAAGTTAGTCTTGTTTGAGGATGTTGACAATTATACAAGCTGGAGTGGCTGTTACTGGGTATTATACGAATCAAGAAATGGCTTTGCATGCGGTACGAATGGTTTCGGAGAACAGAATTTGATTTTGACTTACATCAATAGCGGCATTGCTCCTGACAACGACATTATGGACCATTGTGCTGATGAAATAGCACAGTTCGGAAAAGTAACAGATGCCAAACTCGTTTCTCAGTTAAAACCTTATGGGCTGGTAGATGATAATGGAGATGTATTATTTCCTATTATAAAGAAACGGCAAGACCGCTTTCATCAAATAACTGAAAAATTGGTAAACTCTATCAGTGCGGAACTAAAGAATAATTGTGGCTCCTTAGCAAGCCAATATGGTATTGACAATGAAAAAGTGGCAATGGTGATGCTGTACCATGAAGTCATGTGGGATTTGGTAGATAATCTGATTCAAGATAGGATAATCTTCACTCCAGCTATTTTCAAAGATGAAGAATCGAATAAAGAACGATTGAATGAAGTCGTTTTCTTCATAGAAGGAGGATTAATGCAATAATAATTCGATAGAGAAAAGGACATTTGACTTTGAAGAGTTTTCTGTAAATGTATTTCAAGTGCATAGAAAATAGCCAATTAAAAATAAAGAATTATGTACGAATGGGCCAATGAAATGAACTGTGCCGTAACTGTATGCGACACAAAGGGAATCATCCTATATATGAACGAGAAAGCATGCCGTACGTTTGCCAAACACGGTGACCTGATAGGCAAGAATCTCTTTGATTGCCACAACCCGCAATCGCAAGCCAAGATACGCGAACTGCTGGAGACGGGGGGAGTGAATGCCTACACCATTGAGAAGAACGGTGTCAAGAAAATGATTTATCAGACGGCATGGAAGCAGGACGGAGTGGTCGGTGGCCTGGTGGAGATTTCGATGGAAATACCCGGAGAGATGCCACACTATATGAGAAAATAACAAAATGATATATGATATGAAAACACTTTCTAATTCAGAACTGACAATTAAAGTTTCACCGCATGGAGCCGAGTTATGCAGTATCTTGCATGATGGAAAAGAATATCTTTGGCAGGCAGACCCCGCTTTCTGGAAACGGCATTCTCCGGTGCTTTTTCCCATTGTAGGTAGCGTTTGGGAGAATGAATACCGCCACGAAGGCGTTTCCTATGCATTGACGCAACACGGTTTTGCCCGCGATATGGATTTTGAATTGATGCTTGAACTGGAAGATGAGGTACGCTATCGACTGGTTGACAGTGAGGAAACACGCAAGAAATATCCTTTCCCGTTTTGCCTTGAGATAGGCTATCGGATAGAGGGAAAGAAGATTGAAGTGCTTTGGAAAGTCATCAATACCGGAACACGCGAAATGCACTTCCAGATAGGGGCCCATCCGGCTTTCTATTACCCGGACTATGATGCGGAGACAACGGACCGTGGATATTTCGGCTTTGATAAGACGGAAGGTTTGTACTATATCCTTATCTCCGAGAAAGGATGTGCCGCTCCGGATAAGGAATATTTACTTGAGTTGACAGATGGCCTGCTGCCTTTGGACATCCACTCCTTTGATAAAGATGCCCTGATTCTGGAAAACAGTCAAGTGAAAGAAGTTACATTATATAATAAGGAGAAGAAGCCCTATCTCAGTCTGTATTTCGACACTCCGGTGGTGGGGTTATGGTCGCCTCCGGCCAAGAATGCTCCGTTTGTCTGCATCGAGCCGTGGTACGGGCGTTGTGACCGTGCCCATTATAAGGATGAATATAAGGATAAGGACTGGATGCAGCATTTGGCGCCGGGAGGAGTCTTTAAAGGTGGGTATACAATTGATATAAGATAAAAAATGAAGAAGGATACTGAAAATAATTCGGTATCCTTTTTATTTGGAGAATGCAATGTCACTATCTTTGCGCCCGGTAAAAATATAGGTTGTTTTTTAAGGTGTGAAGAAGAGTCTTATTGCATTGGCGTTCGGTACATTGGGGCTGGGGATTGCCGAATTTACGATGATGGGTATTTTGCCCTATGTGGCTACTGATTTGGGAATCAGCATTCCCGTGGCCGGTCATTTCATTTCTGCGTATGCGTTGGGTGTTTGTTTTGGTGCACCCATGCTGCTCCTGGCCCGCAAACGTCCGTTGAAGCAGATTCTGCTGGTTTTGATGACATTAATGATTGTGGGTAATATTTGTGCGTCTATGGCACCCAATTATTGGGTCTTGCTGTTGGGACGTTTTGTTTCCGGACTTCCTCATGGCGCTTATTTTGGGGTGGCTTCCATTGTTGCGGGAAAATTGGCTGATAAGGGGAAAAGCTCGGAGGCGGTTTCAATTATGATAGCGGGAATGACTGTGGCCAATCTGTTTGGGGTGCCGTTGGGTACTTCGTTGAGCCATACGCTGTCTTGGCGTGCCACGTTTCTGCTGGTAGGTGCCTGGGGATTGATAACATTGTACTACATTTGGCGTTGGGTACCGCAGGTCGAAGGTCTGAAAGACACGGGATTTAAAGGACAGTTCCGTTTTTTGAAAAAGCCGGCGCCGTGGCTCATATTGGGAGCTACAGCTTTGGGCAACGGTGGTGTATTCTGCTGGTATAGCTATATCACTCCGTTGCTGACTGAGGTTTCCGGTTTTAGTGCGGACAGCATTACGGCACTGATGGTACTGGCAGGATTCGGAATGGTTGTCGGCAATCTGGTCAGTGGGCGCATGTCCGACCGGTACACTCCGGGGAAGGTCGGTACGGTGGTGCAAGGGATGATATGTGTTATTTTATTATTGATATTTTTACTCTCGCCCCATCCGTGGTGTTCGACAATATTGATGATACTCTGTACGGCAGGTTTGTTTGCCGTCTCCAGTCCGGAGCAGGTGTTGATGATTCGTGTGGCCCCTGGAGGAGAAATGTTGGGAGGCGCTTGTGTGCAGATGGCCTTCAATTTGGGGAATGCTATCGGAGCCTATATCGGAGGTCTTGCCTTGAGTGGAGGATACCGTTATCCCGCATTGGCAGGCGTACCGTTTGCACTGATGGGATTTATTTTATTCCTTGTCTTCTACAAGAAATTCCAGGATAAGTATTAAGTGTTTCATTTTTTTTGTGTATGTTTGTCCGCAAGTATTAACTAAACTCGATAACTTATGAAGACTTTGAATTATGTGAAGATATTGCTGTTGTGTGTATTTACGATTGGGCTGGCGTCTTGTGGGGATGATGTATATTATACCATGCAGAATAGCGACGACAAATTGTGTGGGAAGACGTGGATAGAAGAATATCAGACGGAAAACAAAGATGGAGTTGAAGTGTTATGCAGTCATCAGCTGAAGTTTGCCAAGGCTGATAATTCTGGACAGGAAATCTGGGAGTATTATCGCGGAGGCGAGTCCCGTCCCTATGAAACGACTTCACGTACTTTTACTTGGAAATGGATGGATAAGTCTATGGAGGGGTTGACTCTGAATTATGGTGCCGGTGAAATCAAGTACTTTGATAATGTATGGGTGCGCGAACATTATTTATCCGGTAAACTGGATGGAGTGGTTGTTATGATGGTAGATGCTAATTATAAATAAAGTATGGCTTATGAATAATATGTTGAAATACACAAAAATGTTATTGTTGTTTGTCCTTGTATTAGGATTGACATCATGTGATAGTGAGGAAGAAACGGAATATAATCTGCCCGGTGAATGGTATACATCTGAAGAAATAGATTTCGGGGCATATACTTGGGGTAGGGGGACGATTATGACCTTTAACGCGCGCAACCAAGGTACTATTGGTTCATATGGCGACCCGAATTATTTGCTTTTCAGATGGAATTGGGTTAGTGGGGCTTACAATCTGATGGAATTGGAATTCTATGATGATGGCAGCATGGCTTACATTGAAGGAGCCATGGCTGATTCTTATTCTTTCAGTGGTACTTGGTATAATAGCTGGAGGGAATATCAAGATAATATTCACGGACAGCCTTTTCGTATGCGTCGGCAATGACGACATGCTTATCAATAAAAAACGGAGCAAATCAATTGCTCCGTTTTTTATTGTATGTCAGCTTTTTACTTATTCTTCAAAACCAATTTCTTGAACTCTCCCGGATAAGGTGTTTCAAACCGCATCAGCTCTCCCGTGACGGGATGATAGAAACAGAGTTTGAAAGCATGCAGGGCCAAGCGTCCGATAGGATTTACGTCTTCCAGTCCATAGCGTCCGTCGCCGATAATGGGATGCCCCAAATCCTGCATGTGTACACGTATCTGGTTTTTTCGTCCCGTTTCCAGGTTCAGTTCAACAAGAGAGTATCCATTGGCTCGTTTGATGGTACGGTAATGCGTAATGGATTCTTGTCCCCCGTCATCTGTCGGACTTGAATATACATACAGCTTGCGGTCTGTCAACCAAGAAACCACGGTTCCTGCATCTTTTTCCATCTCGCCGACCACCACGGCTACGTATCGCCGGTCTGTTACAATGTCATGCCAGTTATCGCGTAGTGTACGTTGGGTTTTCTCGTCTTTGGCAAACATCATCAAGCCGGAGGTGTCACGGTCCAGGCGGTGCACGATGTGTACACGGTGCTGCTTGCCCGAGCGTTGCACGTATTCATTCAAGATGGTATAGGCGGTACGTTCCTTTTGCCGGTCAGTGTTGACGGACAGCAAACCCTGCATCTTCTCTATCACGATGATATAGGCATCCTCGTATACAATCTTCATCAGTTTATGGTTGAACTCTTTACGTCCCTTCTCACGGCTGATTTGTACTTTCATACCCGGTTTCAGAGGAAAATTGTATTGTGTAGTGATAACGCTGTCCACATATATAATGCGTTTGCTCAGCAATGATTTCAGCTTGGTGCGGCTGGCGTCCGGCATTTTAGCTGCCAGAAACTCCATGAGCTCCATCGGTTCCTTCACCATGTAGTCCGTATATTGTGTGCGGGCTCTTGCTGTAATTTTTTCTTTTGCCACGACTGGTTTTAATTTACGATTAGACAATTTACAATTTACGATTGAAAACTACTTGGACTTTCAATCTTTTAATTCCAATAATACTACGTTTTCCACATGGTGGGTGTGCGGGAACATGTCTACCGGTTGAACGGCCTTCACTTTATATTTCGCATCGAGCAGTTGCAGGTCGCGCGCCTGCGTAGCCGGATTACAGCTGACGTATACGATGCGTTTGGGCTCGGCAAACAGAATGACATCCACTACATCCTGGTGCATTCCGGCACGGGGAGGGTCGGTGATGATGACATCGGGACGGCCGTATTGGTTGATGAAGTCTTGTGTCAGCATGTCTTTCATATCTCCGGCAAAGAACAATGTGTTTTTAATTCCGTTAATCTCGGCATTGACCTTGGCGTCTTCAATGGCTTCGGGCACATATTCTATGCCGATTACCTGGCGTGCGTGCTTGGATACGAAATTGGCAATGGTACCCGTGCCGGTATAAAGGTCATAAACAAGCTCGTTACCGGTCAGTCCGGCAAAGTTGCGTGCTACTTTGTAGAGGTTGTAGGCTTGTTCGGAGTTGGTCTGATAGAAAGATTTGGGACCTACCTTGAAGCGCAGTCCCTCCATTTCCTCGAAGATGTGGTCTTTTCCCTTGAAGGTGTGTACCTCGAGGTCGGTGATGGTATCGTTGCACTTATTATTAATAATGTATAGCAGGGAAGTGATTTCGGGGAATGTATCTGCTATGTATTGCAGCATTTGCTTGAACAGAGCCATTTCCTCCTCTTTCTCTATCTTGCAGATGAGGATTACCATCAGTTCGCCGGTGGTAGAGGTACGCACAATCATGTTGCGTAGCATTCCTTCCTGCGTGCGCAGATTGATGAACGAATAATCGTGCTCGTAGGCATAGTCGCGTACCGCATTGCGGATGCGGTTGGATATATCGTCCTGCAACCAGCACTTTTCTATGGCAAGCACTTTATCGAAAGCATTGGGAATATGGAAGCCTACGGCATTCATCTGTTCGTACACTACATTCTGCTGAACCTCTTCTGTTGTCAGCCAACGTTTGTTGGAAAAAGTGTACTCCAGTTTATTCCGGTAGAACTGAGTTTTTTCTGAACCTAATATCGGAGAGATTTCCGGCAATTCGATTTTGCCGATGCGGGTGAGGTTGTCCGTTACTTGTTTTTGCTTATACTTGATTTGCTCGGAATAGGGGAGAACCTGCCATTTACAACCGCCGCATACACCATAATGTTGGCAGAATGGAACTGCCCGTACTGCCGAATATTCATGGAATTTCACAGCCTCGGCTTCAGCATAATGATGCTTTTTTCTCTTAATTTGCAGGTCAACTACATCGCCGGGGACGACATATGGTACGAAAATCACCAAATCATTGACTTTTGCGATGGCTTTTCCTTCGGCAGCCACATCCGTAATTTCCACCTTCTCCAACAGGGGAAGTTCTTTTCTCTTTCTTGCCACTTTTACACCAGTATAATAAATTCAGTGGCAAAAATAGGTATTTTTTCGGGATTTCTCTCTATGAAATGAAATATTAAAGATTGCAATGTCGAAATTGCATTTTAGCATAAAGTTTTTTCTGAAAAAGTTTTCTAGTCTGCGAAATATACTTAGATTTGCGAACAGAAAAAAGGAAAAAATCACAATCAGAAACTTTAAATTTATATTATGGACAAAAAAAGAGTTTATACCTTTGGTAACGGCCAGGCAGAAGGAAAAGCCGGCATGAGAAACCTTTTGGGGGGTAAGGGAGCCAACCTGGCAGAGATGAACCTTATCGGAGTTCCGGTTCCTCCGGGCTTCACAATCACGACAGAAGTTTGCACAGAATATTATGAAATGGGGCAGGATAAAGTCGTTGCTCTGTTGAAGAATGAAGTTGAACAAGCCATTGCCCATGTGGAGACGCTGATGCGTTCCAAATTCGGTGATGTGGAGAATCCGTTGCTGGTTTCCGTTCGTTCGGGTGCACGCGCTTCCATGCCGGGCATGATGGACACTATCCTGAATCTTGGCTTGAATGACGAAGTGGTGGAAGGCCTGACGCGTAAGACGGGCAATGCACGCTTTGCATGGGACTCTTACCGTCGTTTCGTGCAGATGTATGGCGACGTGGTGCTGGGCATGAAGCCGGTGAACAAGGAAGATGTAGACCCGTTCGAGGCTATTATAGAAGAGGTGAAACATGCTAAAGGCGTGAAGCTGGATAACGAGCTTGAGGTGGAAGACCTTAAGGAACTCGTGAAGAAGTTCAAGGCTGCGGTGAAAGAACAAACCGGAAAAGACTTCCCGACTTGTGCCTACGAGCAGTTGTGGGGTGCCGTTTGTGCCGTATTCAACTCCTGGATGAACGAACGCGCCATCTTGTATCGTAAGATGGAGGGAATTCCTGACGAATGGGGTACTGCCGTAAGCGTTCAGGCTATGGTATTCGGTAATATGGGCGAGAGCTCTGCTACGGGTGTTTGCTTCAGCCGCGATGCTGCTACCGGTGAAGACCTTTTCAACGGTGAGTATTTGATTAATGCACAAGGCGAAGACGTGGTTGCCGGTATCCGTACTCCGCAACAGATTACAAAAATCGGTTCTCAACGTTGGGCTGAATTGGCCGGTGTAAGCGAAGAAGAACGTGCCAGCAAGTATCCTTCCATGGAGGAGGCTATGCCGGAAATCTATAAAGAATTGGATGCTTTGCAGACGAAGCTCGAAAATCACTACCGTGATATGCAGGATATGGAGTTCACTGTACAAGAGGGTAAACTCTGGTTCCTCCAGACCCGTAACGGTAAGCGTACCGGCGCCGCTATGGTGAAGATTGCCATCGACTTGCTGCATCAAGGTATGATTGACGAAAAGACGGCATTGATGCGTTGCGAGCCCAATAAGTTGGACGAATTGCTCCACCCGGTATTTGACAAGACAGCGCTGAAGCAAGCCAAGGTATTGACCCGTGGTCTTCCCGCTTCTCCGGGTGCCGCTACGGGACAAATCGTATTCTTTGCCGATGATGCTGCCGAATGGCATGCTGCCGGCAAGCGTGTGGTGATGGTACGTATCGAGACTTCTCCGGAAGATTTGGCAGGTATGGCAGTTGCCGAAGGTATCCTGACTGCCCGCGGTGGTATGACTTCGCATGCGGCAGTGGTTGCCCGTGGTATGGGTAAGTGCTGTGTGTCCGGTGCAGGTGCCTTGAACATCGACTACAAGGCGCGTACAGTGGAAGTGGATGGTGTACTGTTGAAAGAAGGTGACTATATCTCCTTGAACGGAAGCACCGGTGAAGTATATAAAGACAAGGTGGAGACAAAAGCGGCTGAGCTGTCCGGTGACTTTGCGGAACTGATGGATTTGGCAGACAAATATACGAAGCTGCAGGTTCGTACCAATGCGGATACTCCTCATGATGCCGCAGTAGCACGTAATTTTGGTGCGGTGGGTATCGGTCTTTGCCGTACGGAACACATGTTCTTTGAAGGCGAGAAGATTAAAGCCATGCGCGAGATGATTCTGGCAGAAAACGCCGAAGGACGTCGCAAGGCTCTGGCTAAGATTCTTCCTTACCAGCAAGCTGACTTCAAGGGCATCTTCAAAGCAATGGCCGGTTGTCCGGTGACTGTACGTCTGCTCGACCCTCCTTTGCATGAGTTTGTTCCCCATGACCTGAAAGGACAGCAGGAAATGGCAGATACGATGGGCGTAAGCCTCCAGTATATCCAGCAACGTGTTGAGGCACTTTGTGAGCATAATCCGATGTTGGGTCATCGTGGTTGCCGTTTGGGAAATACATATCCTGAAATTACACAGATGCAGACGCGTGCCATCCTGGGTGCTGCTTTGGAATTGAAGAAGGAAGGTGTTGAAACCATCCTGAAATCATGGTGCCTCTGACCGGTATCTTGTATGAGTTCAAGCAGCAGGAAGAAGTGATTCGTGCTGAGGCTGCCCAGTTGTTTGAAGAAGTGAGTGACAGCATCGACTTCAAGGTAGGTACAATGATTGAGATTCCGCGTGCCGCCTTGACTGCCGACCGCATTGCTTCCTCTGCCGAGTTTTTCTCATTCGGTACGAACGACTTGACTCAGATGACATTTGGTTATTCACGCGACGATATCGCTTCCTTCCTCCCGATTTATCTGGAGAAGAAGATTCTGAAAGTAGACCCGTTCCAGGTACTCGACCAGAATGGTGTAGGACAGTTGGTGCGCATGGCTACTGAAAAGGGACGTGCTATCCGTCCGGATTTGAAGTGCGGTATCTGCGGCGAACATGGCGGTGAGCCTTCTTCTGTGAAGTTCTGCCACAAAGTTGGCTTGAATTATGTCAGCTGTTCTCCGTTCCGTGTGCCTATTGCACGTCTGGCTGGCGGCGCAGGCTGCCATTGAAGGCTGATTTCAATAATACTGAATAATGACATTTATGGGCTGCATGCTTTACTTGGTAATGGCATGCGGCCTATTTTGTTGGAAAAAACTGTAGTTTCTATTAATTTATTTGTATTTTCTTTAGTATATTTGCTTCCCATAATTTTATAGTTTCCAATAAGCAAGCAAAAAACGATGATATTGACAATTACGGCAGCATACGATGTTTGGACGAATGACTTCTATCAGAATAATGAAGCATTGGTATATAGTTTTGGGATAATTGTCATTCTGCTTTTGGTCATCATGATAATCATTTCCATCAGCAAGAGCAAAAGGTTGAAGACGTTGCAGCGCATCAATGAGGTTGCCGAAGAATCCAACCAGCTGAAGAATGCTTTCATCGCTAATATGACTCACGAAATTCGTACTCCTTTGAATGCCATTGTAGGCTTTACAACTATGCTTGCCGAAATGGATGATCTGGACAGAGAAACCCGTATGGCTTTTCTGAAGGAGATTAATGATAACAAGGACTCGCTGCTGCAACTGGTCAATGACTTGCTGGACTATTCGAAGATTGAGGCAAATACCCTGGAATATAACGATGGAGAAGTGGATGTAAACGCGCTGATTGATGAAGTCTGTACGACGGAGAATATGCGCTCGCATCCCACGGGCATTCAGGTGGAGTTTGTAGAACGGTTTGCCTCAATGCCGTTTGGTGGTAGACCGTGTGCGTTTTGCCCAAGTCATAGGTAACTTGGTGAGGAATGCCTTGAAGTTTACGGAAATGGGCAGTGTGAAAATCGGTTGCAGGAGATTGAGCAACCATAACTTCTATTTTTATGTGGCAGATACAGGCTGTGGTATCGATGAAGTGGGAAGACATGCCATCTTTTGAACGGTTTGTGAAGATGAACTACAATATCAAAGGTACGGGGTTGGGGCTTTCCATCACCAAATCTATTGTGGAGCACTATGGGGGAGGTATCGGTGTGGAGTCTAAGAAAGGGGAAGGCTCCACCTTCTATTTCACGTTGCCTGCCGGTATTGAATACAAAGAGTACGGTAAATTTTGATTTGCCAGTCCAAGAAGGCTCAATCAGCCATTTTCTTCAACTTCTTGAAGTGGCGGATTACTTCCAGATAATCGCGGTCGGTGCAGGCATTGAATTTATTCCATAAGTCACCCATTACAACGGCACCACCGAATCCGTAATCCTTAATCTCAGTATGTTGTCGGGGAGTAATGCCTCCCAAAGCCATGACTCTACTGTCTATGACCTTACTTTTTCCTGCTTGCCGCAACTCTTCGGCTGTGAAGCCGGACGTGACTCCGACTTTGTGATGCAATTATATATCGGGCTTAGGAACAGATAGTCATAGAAATGCTTCTTGTTCTGCACTTCGTCCAGTGAATGGCAGGTGCAACTGATGTGGCCCGAATAGTCATGGGGCTCTTTGGGATTGCGGGTGTTTAGATGAATCCCCATCAGGCTGAACTCTTCCTGCAGGTAGAAGTGCTCATGGGTAATGATGCGCTTATGGTATTTTTTCGGGTATCAGCGTTAAAAAAGCCGTTCTGAATACATGGCGGGAGTTTCCGGCTTCCTCTCAGATGTAGGAATATCCAGCCCCTCTTCGAATAGTGCCGTGATAATCTTGTCTTCTTCCACAAAAAATGTGGGTGCTGTTACTACGATGAGTTTTCATTTCTTTTTGTTTAACTTTTAAAGTTTAGCAAAGTTAATGAATACTTATGGTAGAAGCCAAAAATTTCTTTAAAAATATGTTAGATGGCTATTTTTAAACAAGAAAAACATTCTTGAACCTTAGTTGCTCAAGAATGCGTCATTATATGTTTAGTGGGACCTTGTTGCTTATTTCAGTCTTTTTACCTACTACATCCCAGTCGATGATGCTCCACAGTTCGTTCACATGGTCGGCACGGCGGTTCTGGTAATCAAGATAGTAGGCATGTTCCCACGTCGAATCCGGTAGCGGAACAAGACCGGCGCGTACCGGATTGCTACCGTTGGCTTCTTTGGTGATGTGGGTTTGCCGTTCTTGTCGGCAGACAACCAAGCCCATCCGGAGCCGAACAAGCCGACAGCTGCCGCGTTGAATTCCTTCTTGAAATTCTCAAAGCTGCCGAAGTCGCGTTTGATGGCTTCTGCCAGCTGCCGGTAGGCTCGCTGTGGGCAGGCTTCGGAGCAAACTGTAAGAAGTATAATGTGTGGTTCAACACTTGTCCTGCATTGTTGAAGATGGCACCGTCCGGTGCTGTGGCAACAATGGTTTGCCAGGTCTTTGCCTTCAAATTCCGTTCCCGGAACGAGGTTGTTGAGGTTGTTCACGTAGGTTTGCAGATGTTTACCGTAGTGGTAATCTATGGTTTGCTGACTGATTACAGGTTCAGTGCATTGTTGGTGTAGGGAAGTTTTGGCATTTCGTAAGTCATAACTGTTATCATTAAAATCGTTAATATTGTATTCATAAGTTTCAATTATTTAATTTTGGAACTTTACTATATAAACTTACTATAACCTATAGAAATGTTCGTACGTCTCCGAAAGCTTTTTTTATCTTTGCCTCCGTAAAAACAAAGGAAGGAAAAATATCATTTTAAGATTATACGGATATGCCCGATTATATAGAGAACTGAACGAAGGACAACGAACGCGGTGTTATACAATGACGGTCCGTCACTGAATAACCGGTGCCGGTTCGGGGAAAAGACAACGTGCTGACCTATAAGATTGCTTATCTGCTGGAGGAGGCTACCAACCTTGGAACATGGCATTGACCTTTACCAACAAGGCGGCGCGCGATATGAAGGCGTGTTATGGCCGTCGAGGTGGGGCCGGAGAGAGGGCGCGCCATCTGTGGATGGGTACTTTCTCCATGTTCCCTGCATTCTGCATGTCGAGCCGGGCATATCGGCTTCACTTCGCAGTTTACCATTTACGATACGGCGAACCAGTAAAAGCATTACGTTCCATTATCAAAGAAATGGGGCTGGATAGAAAGTGTACAAGCCGGCGGGGGTGATCTCATGCATCTCCGCCAAAAGAATGCATCTGGTTTCTCCGGCAGGCTATGCCAGCAGCCAAGGCTTACGAAAGGAGACCGTGCAGCCCAAAGGTTTTGACGCTTCGCGACATCACCAGAAGTATTGGGGCGTTGCCGGCGAGGCGGATGCGATGGACTTCGACGATTTGCTGTTCTACATTCCTGCTGTTCGGGACCACCCGAGGTGGCGTTATCGAGGACCAGATTCCGTTACATTCTGGTAGATGGTATCAGGATACCAATTTGCACAGCACAGCATCGTGCTGCAACGCCAGAAACCATCCAGCATGTCTGTGTGTGGTGGGGATGATGCACAGGCTTGTTTTGCCTTCCGTGGTGCCGATATTGACAATATTACTTTACAGTATATCCCGACCGAAGGTCAACAAGCTGGAGCAGGCCACAGATTCCACCGGCAATACGTAAT
>VOFK01003333.1_pt1 | contig 59468 bp, 72 predicted proteins | sample 5384121 | NCBI WGS metagenome assembly VOFK01 (sample SAMN12384730, study PRJNA508395) | human gut metagenome | isolation source: healthy gut J | host: Homo sapiens | reverse complement strand
AGACAAAGGAGAATGAGTTACTGGCTGACGCTACGCTGAATTACAGTATCACAAATGACTTGAGAGTACGCCTGAAAGCAGCACTCGACCTGAATATGAAAGAAGGATATGAATTCCGTAATATGTATACTCAGGCGATGCAGATGGCTATTACAAAGAATTTACAGAAAAAAGCACGCAATTATACTTACGAAGCCATGCTGTCTTACAACAAGACCTGGAAAAGTTTCAATGTATCTGCCAGTGCCGGCGCCAATATGCAGGACTTCGTATTTAAGAAAGGGAACTCGGAAATTGGGACATTAGCTGCAAAAGACTTTATTTCTCTGACAAATAATGGCGCTACCATTAAAAACATGGCCGGAATACAATGCTAAAAAAGAAACAGGCAGTGTTCGGTACAGTCAGCCTAGGCTACAAAGATTTCATCTATGTAGACGTGACAGGCCGCAATGACTGGTCATCTGCCCTACCTTCCGATAATCGTTCTTATTTTTATTCTTCTTACGGTACGAGTTTCGTGTTGACAGAGTTAGTAAAAAGTATTCCTAAAGATTGGCTATCTTATGCCAAGTTCCGTATTTCCTATGCCAAAGTAGGTAACGACACTGGTTTTTTGACCAGTTACTAAACGGTTTCACTTTACAATAACTCTTACCTGGGAGATATGGCTTGGTTCGAAAGTGAAAATAAGCGCAAGACCAACGCGCTAAAACCAGAAAGTACGACCTCTTTTTTTGAAACAGGTTTCGACCTTCGTTTCCTGAAAGACCGTGTCTCTTTAAATTTCACCTATTATAACAAGAATACCAAAGACCAAATCCTGACTTCCACTATCAATGGAGTTAGTGGATACGGAGAAGCATTGTTCAATGCCGGTGAAGTAAAGAACTGGGGATATGAACTGACATTAGGTGTCACTCCTTTCCAAAATAAGGACTGGGAATGGAAAGTGGACGTAAACTGGGCCAAAAATAATTCAGAAGTGATTTCACTGGCTAGTGGTATGGATTACATGACACTGACTAGTGTACAAAACAGTGTTGAATTACGTATTGTAAAAGGTAAACCTTTAGTAAGCCTCTATTGCCGCGAACCATGGAAAAGGAACGAACTAGGACAAGTACTGGTAGGTGCTAACGGTCGCCCTCTATCGGGTGAAGCTAAGTTCCTGGCAGACGTAGAACCGAAATGGACAGGAAGTATACGTACTTCATTACGTTGGAAGGATTTATCCTTCTCCGCCATGTTCGACATTCGTATGGGAGGTAACGTATGGTCGGAAACAGCTTTCGTAGGTTCTCGTAACGCAGAAACAATCATGTCATTGGGAGGACGTGAAGCACACTTCTTCTCCAAAACAATTTTGAATGAAAACGACCAGACCGGCTATCTTGGTATCCTTGATTCCAAATATGTACCCAATGGCATGAGTAATATTTATATGGATGCTTCCCGTCCCAAAGGAATGAATATTCCCGGAGCCGTTTATGATTCTTCCGTACCTGGACTGGCCGGACAACCATGTCAGGCTTGGATCGAACCAATCAACTACTGGACAAACGGTAGCGGCAGAAATGGTGAGCTATATCTATATGACGCTTCTTACGTGAAAACTGAAAGAAATCTCATTGGGATACAATATTCCGAAAAGTTTATTGAGAAAGATCGGATTCATACAGTCCATGAGAATTTCGGCTGTAGGTAGAAATGTAGCTATTCTCCACCAGAATACCCCGAAAGGTATCGATCCGGAAGCAACTTCATCCATGGGAATCCAACAAGGTCTGGAACGAGGCTTCAATCTGCCGACCGCCACTTATGGTTTTGACTTTTAAGATAACTTTCTAAAACAGTATCAACAATGAAAAAGTACTTATATACACTATGTACCGTAGCTCTGTTGGGGCTAGTTACATCTTGCGTGGATAGTTTCGACACAACCAATCGAAATCCCGACAAGCTTTATCTGGATGATATAGATATCCAAAAAAATCTTTCCGGGTAGCATCTACAAATCACTGAATGTATTGTCTGAAATGAACTACAACCACTATGGCTATATGGCACGCTACGTAGTTTCATGGACCGCCCCCAAAAGCATGGACAATATCGGTGACAGATTTTATAATTTCTATAAGAAAGTGCTGGGCGACATAGCCATCATGGAAGAAAAGTACGACCGTGATTCCAACGGAAACTACTGGGCGATACTGACTACGTGGAAAGCATATCTCTACTCCGTACTGACCACCACCTGGGGACCAGTACCAATGGATGCAGCCTGCAAGGAAACCTATGGAAACGTATATTACTACAACAGTGAAGCGGAAGTAAATATGCAAATTCTCCGTTGGTTGGACACAGCAGTAGACATATTCGACCCCGAAGGAGAAAAAATGCTGAAAGATCCTTTTTACCCCGGAACAGGCGGTGAAAGTGATATCGAAAAATGGCGCAAGTTTGCCAACTCATTACGTCTGGATATAGCTATCCGCATGATGAATATGAAAAAAAATCCCGAAGCTACCACATTAGCACGCGAACAGATTGAAAAAGCATTGAACCCGACCAACCGTAATTATCTGTTTACATCCAATGATGACAATGCAGCAGGACGTTATGGAACGGACCCTAATGCCGATGTGTCTCTATATTATGAACGTATATTGAAAGAATTCGACCTGGGAACAAAACTGGAAACAGAACTTGGTGGTTTGACTTACCCTGCCATGAATGAATATTTCTTCTGTTATATACGTTCATTCCAAGATCCACGTTTAAGCAAATATGCACAACAATCACGCAATAATAATACCGTAGGAGCCAAATACGAGTCAGAGAAAGATTATCGTGCGGTAGTAAGAGATTCTTTGTGGTCGACAAAAGAGAAACGGTTCGTACAAGTATCTTATCGTATTCCATACCTTCCTCGTTTTGAAATGAAACAAACACCAAGCGGGTGGCTTACTGGTAAGGATGAACACAACAACGATCTGCAAAGCCTTTATTCCACCGCCTCTGTAAGCATCGAAGGCTATACTTATGCGCTAGTTCCACGCGACTTTATCAAGCAAGACGCGACTATAAAACTGCTGACATGGGCAGAAGTAAACTTCATGTTGTCGGAAATCCAACTACGCAAGGAAGAATGGGGTATCAACGTAGCTCTTCCGCAAAGTGCCGAACAATACTATTATAATGGTATTAACGCTTCCATGAACGGGTACGGAGTTACTACAGGCATCTCCGAATATTTGGAACGCGACGGCATAAAATGGAATACAAACGGTTTGGGATGCCATGATTATCGCAACTTTTATAAAGCTGACATCAATGGTAAGGGCGGCTACAAAAACAACCTGCAACAAGTATGGAAACAACGTTACTTCGCTACATACTTCAACGGATATGCCGGTTGGACTCTGGAACGCAGAACACGTGTGATGAATTACCCTCCGTTCTTCTACAACAATCCGGAAAATAACTACGGAACCTACGGAGCCAACTTGCTCGACCCCATTCCCGAACGATTGCAATATCCAATAGATGAACGTAACTGGAACATGAACTATTACCGGGAAGCCTGCCGGATGCTGCAATCCGCATCGAAGCCTCCCCGTCCCGACGGTGCTTTCGACGACAACTTCTACACTCCGCTTGCTTTTGCCGGATCTTACAATATGGAGGGTCTGTACGACCGTTGGAAAGAAGGATATTTGATGTACAACAATGAAATGGTGGCTCATTGGTATGGTGACACACTGGAAGAGTTCTACGATAATGTTCTGAAAGACTATCCCGAGTATTCACATCTGCAAGGAGAAGACCGCTTGGCAGCAAGTATCAATTTTATACGTATTGAAGAAGACAAATAATCAATTATTAAATAGACAGATATGAAAGGATTGAAATACATTACCGGATGTTCCTTGACTTTGCTTCTTCTGGCAGCATGTAATAAGGAAGAGGACCGAGCATTGATGACTATTTCTTGAATTATGAAATTCCGGAAATTCCTGTCACCGAAGACTATCAGGTAGGCATTTTCTACAACAAGAACGGTGATTTGGCTCAAACGCCAAACGGTGAGCCGAAACTTTACCGTTGGGAGCTTCTGACGAAGCTCGATAGCGAACTAAGCGCAAAGACCAACTACAACAACCTGACTCCACAGATCATGCCCGAGTCGCAACAGGAAGGTTTACTCGAAGTAAAAAGGTGACGATCAAAGTTTCCGCATGATACCCATGGTGCAGCAACATGTGAACGGTTGTATAGAAGCCGGAGCAAACTTTATGATTCTACCGGAATTGGGAGCCGATATCAACCAGGTCCCGGCACACGTCTCAACAGAAGCGACTCCTTGCTCGTCACTATGTTTTTGGGACGTTCGGGCAGAGGTGGGAACAAACTGCCAATGCCGCACATGGGACAACCAGGCAGGGACTTTATTGATTTGAAAACAATGAAAATAGTAGTCAGCATTAACTGGAACTCTATTGTCGACCTGCCGCCACAACTTTCTTCAAGCAACTGTATCGAAGATGTAGCAGGTAAAGAGTATGAAGGAGTCAATTACACCCGTCAGGAGTTACTGAACAACTTTTTTTTTGTGAAATAGCCAAATGTTTTTCTCCGACGAAGGTTACTACAAGGTGGGAGGCAATCGTCCTATGGTCTACATCAAAAATAAGACTGCCGAAATCTATGCAAAAGATTCAAAAGCCATGTATGACAGTATCCGTAGGGCGGTAAAAAAGAAGCTGGATTTATGACATTTATATTGTAGCAGAAAGTGCGGATGTATGGTGCAACCAGATGCGTTATCAATATTTCTACATGTCAGGTGGTGTAGATGCTGTGGCAAGCCGCAACATGTATGACCAATCAGAAGTAACCCGTTCGTACATGTATCCGCAGATGATAGACCAAAATTGGAAATACAACCGTGAAACGGCATTGCCTGCCTTTGGTGACGGTAGTATGGAACTTATTCCTACTGTAGGGCCGGGTTGGAACAAACTGATACAGGATGGACGCGGCGCTATCGGCAACTCCCCGATTGTGAAAAAGAGATCCTGCCACTTACCGTACCATTTGTAACGTAGCCAAAATGAATGCTGGACGCAACCGGCTGATTTTCATTGATTCCTACAATAAATACAACTTTGATTCATTCATTGAACCGACAGTAGAAGGATACGGCAACGGATACGGAAAGACATACCTGCAAATCACCCGTGAGCAATTCAAGAAAAACTAAGAATGCACGTTAACTTTTTTAATGACGAAAAGAATATGAAAAATAAATATTGGAAATACATTTGTCTGCTAGGTCTGGGAGCTTTCTGCTGGGCGTGTTCGGACGACAATCCGGATGGCGGACAAAATTCCGGTGAACCGGGATATGAAGGCGGACAAGGAACGGAACAGGAAATCACCCGTTCTTACAAACTAGGCACGTTGGCGGGATTTGAAGGAGAAATCCGTAAACAAATGGATAGATCTTACACCGATGCCTCTACCATGTACAACCGCTCACTGTTCTACCGTTACGTAGAATCAGCATTTCCCGGTCAGGCAGGGAGAGCAAGACCCGCTACCGGGCAACATTACCGAACAAGACTGGTGGGACAACTTTGTAGAAGAAATTGCTTATAGCGGTCAGGGATTATGTTGCCATGAACTGCCGCGGTATGGCGAATGATAATGTTGACCACGGACGTCCCGACAAACTTTTGGACTTAATGGCCGCTATCGAACGCAAAGGCGTGGCGCATAAATTTAAAATCGCAATTTTCGATGATACCCCGCTTCATGGGCTGCTGCCCCGCAATGCGCATAAAGGATTCGGATATGCCGACAAACCGATGAATGGTCCCAACCGTTACATAGGTTCCGAGTATCCGCTACTTTTCATGGATCCGGAAAAAGAAGATGCCAAAGGGGAAGGAAATAAGTTCCGTAACGACATCTATCAATATATATGGGACTTCAATCTGAAAAAAGCATTCGAATATGTGCCGCGCGAATATTGGTTCGAAATAGACGGACGTCCCGTCATCTATTTTTGGAACCCCAACGGCTTCCTGCAAGATTCCTATCTCGGAGAACTAACGGAACAAGATCCGGACAACTATAAAAGTACTACCGGACTTGATTATACGAAAGCAGATGCTTACAACGGTAAATTGAGTTATATCCTCAAATGCCTTAGCGATGACTTTAACGAAGAATATGGCGTACGTCCATTCCTCATCATCCAACGAGAATGGACAGACCGTGACTTCTCATTAGTAAATTGTCCTTATGTAGACGCCATTCACAACTGGTTTGCAGCTCCTTTGTCAAAAGTAGGTATGACCGAAGAAGAAAAAAAACAGTTTGAAGAAGAAATGAAATATAATACCTATGTATCCGCCTACAACTTCAAAGGATTCAGTGTGGGTAGCGGTTGTCCGGGCTTTGTACAAAGGTGACCGTAGCCAGACACAATGGCAGTTCATCGATGCCAGACATGGAGAATATGCCACTGAAATGTTTGAATCATTCCTGACTTTCAAGCCAAATCTCGTATTTCTCGAAGGATTTACAGACGGTGTAGAAAACGCAGCTTGGTGGCGCAGTATGGATAAGACCTACTACGACTACCCTAACCAGCGCATCAACCTGCTTCGTAAGTATGGCAATCATCCCTTCCCGACCGAACAAAAAACTGGAGGCTGAAGCTTGCGACTACTGTTACCAAGGTACCATATCTGACAAAAAATAGAATCATCACAACAAGAAGATAAAATGAATAACGCTCCGGAGCAGTATGTCGTGAAACGTTGTTCCGACACAAAATATAATGGGGGCTGGCATACAGATCTCACTGCCGACGGATTGAATGCATTGAGATGGAAAGAACTACCCTTCAGAAGTGGAGAGTCTATTATCCGTTTCCGTTATGCAAGTGAAGGTGAAATTACCGTATGTTGCCAAATCGGTAACGAGATGACGCAAAAAGTCACACTCCCGGCTACCGGCAATGCATGGGAAGAAACCGAAGTGGCAGTCTATACCCGGGACACACGTGGATATGCAGACTTTAATCTGGCAGTAATCGAAGGAGCTATCAGTTTGAATTATGTAGAAATTATCACAAATAAATAAGGAAACAAATAAATTATTAAACTAAAATTGATCTATGATGAACAAAAAGATTATTGAACAATCTCCTCTATGGAGCACTGTTGCTTTCAGTAGGAACAAGCGTTTTTTTTCCTGTAAGGATTACGACGACGATATCGCAGGCCTGGATAACCGTATTTCAACGGTTGAATCTGATATGGAAAGATTCAAAGAGAAAATTCAAGCGGCTTTAGATGCCAATTTAACAGTAGCTTCCTGGTATCCTAGTGATGACTTCTCACAATATACCATTGTATTAAGTAACGGAGACGAACTTCGTTTGCAGGCTTCCGGACAGTCCACGCCTTTCTATCAGTTCAAAATAGAAGACGGTGTGTGGAAATACAGCAGCGACAAAGGTGCAGGTTGGTACAATGTAAAGACACAAGGTACCGAACAGGACATTCCCGGAACAGACAAAGACATATTCTTTTATGACTATGAAACTGGTTTTATTTTCATCAACAAATCGGAAAGCGAAGCTACCAAGACAAATATCAGCATTACTAAAGATGCTCCGATTATGGCATTAAACACGGAAAACAAAACGCTCTCCATCTATCTTTACGGCGAGAACTACATTCTCCCGGTACAAGGCGGCGGGTTCAGCGGCATCAGCTCTATTCTATTCCGGAAACAGTATGTTTTCGAAGAAGATAATTTTCTGGAAGCAGCCAGCTATACGAATACTGCCGGTGAAATCATCGCAGCAAACAAGGCTACTGCCAAATTCCGGGTTTTACCCAAAGACATAGACTTGAAAGAAGCCTCTTTCGCTTGCGCCGATATTCACGAACTGGCACTGACACGTGCTGAAGGACAGCTCCCACAATTACTTGTAAATGTAGTCAATGAAGGCAAGCTGGACGAAAACGGCATCCTGACCGTAGAACTTACTCCACAAGATATGACAGCCGAATATTATGGTGCCGTATTGGAAATTACTTTGGACAAAGCAACAACAAGTTCAGATTATTTCGTAGTGAAACCGACGTCTTATAGTGCAACAGACGGTGTATGGGCTTATCGTGAAACCCGTGATATTTATAAAGACTCTGAATCATTACAATTCATCAGTACTGAAAGCGTTGATCTTTCCAAGAAAATAGATTGGGGATTCGGAAAATCAGGCGAAGTAAAGTTTGTGGACGAATTAGGTTTCAATGACCTGGTGGTTGAAAGAAGTTATGAAATATCTGATAACCCTGGAAATGCATTTGCTATTGAAAACGGAATGCTGACTGCTACTTCTGCTAACAAGAGTGGTAAAGTGAAAGTAACTTACACTATCGGTGCAAAAAGACGCTAAAGAAAAATGAAAAAAGACATCATAGAGAAGACTATCTCTGTTTACTCCCTGGATGAAGCAACAGCCAAGAGCGGTGTTTCTTTGTCTGCCGTTAGCGGTATGTTGAGTAACATAGAATCTCTCTACAAAACAACGAAAGTTATCGAAGTGAAAAATTCTCAGACATCATTAGAAAGTTTAGGTATCACTAGTTCCCAAGCATGGAAAGTAGGCTCACAGGAAAATGATACTTGGAATATACAAAAGACGGATACACCTTTGGGAAGCATTACAGAAGAAAGCGAACTGGGTGCTGGTGAAATGTGTCTTTACTACAATGCCGCCACAAAAAAATGCTATATGCTCGTAGGTCCGCAATGCGCAGGTGTAGAAGGCGCCAATCTATTTGCCATTAACGAAGCAGGAACGGACAAAGTCCTTTTTACAAATGCTGATCAAAATGAAGTAGGAATCTATCTGAATAATGTATCTACCAAATATGTGGTAGCCCTCCCGGTGAAGAAAAAGACGAAATGCTAGTTGATATCTACAACAAAGGTAACATCGACCAAATAGAAAGCGCATCCAAACACAATTCTGTGAAGTTCTTCAAAGGAAAAAAACAATATGCAATTCCCGGCGAATACAACACGACCTTAGGATACAACTTCACAAATGTTCCTCTCAGTAGTCTGTACGACTTCAAACCCGCCGATGCAGAATTTATATTCACGCTAGATCAAAACAATCAGAATGACAAGACCAAAGAACAATGGGATGGCAACTTTAAGTGGAATGCAACCAAAGGCACACTGACACTAAGCAACACCTATGAGCTGGCTAACTATAATTTCCTGAACCAAGAAAACTTCAGCAATGGGGATAACTGCGGTATCAAGTTCTCATGGACATTCAAGGCGGGAGAAGAAGCCGGACAACAAGCTCAATCAAATGGTGACGAACGTTGGTTTATCAAAGACCCTGTCCGTAATCCGGGAACATTCCTTCTCTATCTCTGCTACGACAAACAACCATGCGCCGACGGCAGAATCCTTGGTACAGACGGAGCAGTGGAACATACTCCGGTAGACTATGCCCTCTCCGTATCAGCTTTAACAGGTGATCCGACAAAGAACAAACTCAGTGACTTGGAAGAAGGAAAAGAATATAACTTTGGTCTGGCTTTCAACAACTCGTTCTGGAGACAAGGTTTCCCATACGAGGTATGTGGTGGTCCTACAAAACAGCACGAAACTGCCGGTATTGGTACAATACAGTGATGCCGCCAAAAATTTGGTCATCACCGACCATTGTAAACAATATTTCTGCAAAAACAAAGCAGAGTTGAAGCTCTTTATTGAAAAACAGCGAGACACAGGATCATTTCGAACTGATAGATGAAAACCAATTTATCGTCAAAATCAAAAAAGCGATAGCTCCGGATGAGCACGGAAACCTCCAGTTCCAGGTTCTGTTCAATACAGACTACGCTAATCAAAGGTGGGCTCTTATGTTACTGAACAACCGATAAATCATTCTTGATCATAAATTAAACGGCCATGTCGCAAAATCATCAGCTCTACGCTCTGGTTTCCAACATGGCTGTTTCTATACTAAACATCAGCTTATAATATATATGAATAAAATCAGTAAAAGCATTTCTAAGTTGTGTATATAGTATCTTGTGCTTGAGCGTACAGGCACAAGACCAAACTACATGGACAAACGACTTCTCCAATACTGGTGAAAAATTGAAAACAGTAGGCCGGGGAACGTGCAGCATTGCTGACAACGTATTCCGCTCCCAAAACGCTTACGCTTTGTTCGGCAAGCCCGAATGGAAAAACTATACATTTTCTTTCAAAGCCCGTGCTCCTAAAAATGCAGACCAAGTGCAGATATGGGCAAGTTTCCGTAACTATAACCGTTTCGACCGCTACGTGGTAGGTATCAAAGGTGGATTACAGGACGACCTCTACCTAATGCGTACCGGATATATGGGAACAGACGAATTTATGGGTGTTCGCCCGTTGGGTTTCCACCCTGTACCGGGAGAATGGTATCGTATGAAAGTGGAAGTTTGCGGAAACCGTATCCGTATATTCCTCAACGATGAGGAGCAACCTCATATAGATATTACAGACAATAACGCCAATCTGGTTCCGTTGGGAGAAATAGGATTGGGAGGCGTTTGGATAGAGACCGAGTTTGACGACCTCACCGTAACACCGATGGCGGATAACGCACTAAAGGATGTAAAAGTAGCAGAATATCAACAAAAAGCGACTCCGGCAGAAAAAGAGGAGAAACGCCGTCAAGAACGGGCTGCTTATAGCCCCCATAAAAGTGGAAGCACTCACCGGAAGCCGCACAGATATCACGTTGAATGGCAACTGGTTATTCATGCCGGACTATCAACTAGCCAACAAGAACAAAAAAGCCATATCGACAGAAACGAATGATCAGGATTGGCACATTATGTCCGTCCCCTAACTTCTGGACACCGATCCGCATCTGGCTGCACGGCGAAACAATGCCTTCTCCCAAAGGCGCACAACCCAAAGGCGTATCGGACACATACTACCAACAGGAAACTGACCGTTGCGAAAACTACACATTCGATTATCACCGGACAAAGTACGCTTGGTACCGCCAATGGCTGGAATTACCACCCGGGATAGAAGGCAAAAAAAACTGATACTGACGTTCGACGCAGTCTCTAAAAGCAGCCGAAATATACATTAACGGTACATTAGCAACCTCACACATCGGTATGTACGGTGAAATCCGGGCAGACGGCAGCCGGTTACTAAAACCCGGCAAAAATCTGATTACCGTTAAAGTGATGCGCAAAATGGACGGAAGTACCTCCGAATCAGCAAATGCCATTGATTTTTTTCTACTCTTCCGTACGCGAAAGTGAACAAGAAGATGCCAAAGTGAAAGTGGACAACAATGTGCTCCTGAAAGAAATCCCTCATGGTTTTTATGGGGATGAACCAGCCGGAATCTGGCAACCGGTAAAACTAAGTATCACCGATCCTACAAAAGTAGAGGATGTATTTATCAAACCTACTTTGAATGGCGCCACCTTCGACGTCACTCTAAAAAATTATGATAATAAACAGAAAGAATTCAATCTTTATACTGATATTATTGACAAAGAAACCGGTGCAGTACTTTATTCCGGATTATCCATTCGAAAACTGCGTCTCAATACAGGCGAAGAACGAATAGAAACCTATACCATAAATAATCTAAAACCCCGTTTATGGACACCGCAGCATCCTAATCTGTATGATTTCAAATTCCGCCTGATCACAGGCAAAGGGACTGAGCTGGACTGTCTGACAGAGACTTCCGGATTCCGTACGTTCGAAGTAAAAGACGGACTTTTCTACCTGAACGGCAATAAGTACTGGTTGCGTGGAGGAAATCATATCCCATTCGCATTAGCACCCAACGATGAAAATCTGGCAAATACGTTCATGCAACTGATGAAAGCCGGAAATATTGATGTTACCCGTACCCATACTACTCCATGGAACAAACTTTGGATGACAGCCGCAGACCGCAATGGCATCGGTATTTCATTTGAAGGCACATGGTCATGGCTGATGATTTCATTCCACTCCCATTCCCGATTGTCGTCTATTGGAAATGTGGCGTAACGAATTCTTAGGGCTGTTGAAAAAAAAATATCGTAATCACCCATCCCTGCTCTTCTGGACAGTAAATAACGAGATGAAGTTCTATGACAATGATAACAACTTGGAACGTGCCAAAGAAAAAGTATCGAATTATCTCGGACGTAGTGAAAGAGATGCGCCGTATAGACCCTACCCGTCCTATCTGTTTCGACTCAACTATCAAGCAAAAAAACAAGGATAAGAAATATGGTGCCGACTTTTATGAACAGCATTGATGATGGTGATATTGATGATATGCACGGCTACTATAACTGGTATGACTTTTCGCTTTTCCGTTTCTTCAATGGTGAATTCCAAAAGCAGTTCAAAATGGCCGATCGTCCACTCATCAGCCAAGAAATGTCTACTGGCTATCCCAACAACGAGACAGGACATCCTACCCGTTCTTACCAACTCATCCATCAGAATCCTTATATACCTTAATCGGATATGAAGCTTATGATTGGGCAGATCCCGTCTCATTCCTGAAAACGCAGGCATTCATTACGGGCGAACTGGCAGAAACACTCCGCCGTTCCAACGACCAAGCTTCGGGAATCATGCACTTCGCATTGATGACATGGTTCCGTCAGACATACGACTATCAGAATATTGAGCCGTATCCTACCTACTATGCTTTGAAACGGGCTTTGCAACCTGTATTGGTCAGTGCGGAGTTGTGGGGACGCAATTTGTATGCCGGTGAAAAGTTGCCACACGCATCTATAGTGAACGACCGTGAAGACGGTACGGATTTGAAACCTTCCCTGCTTCACTGGGAAATACAAGACGAAACCGGAAAGTGTCTGGCAAGCGGTTGTGAAAAAGTTCCTGCCGTAAAGCATTATGCACGACACTATATCGAGCCAAATATCCAGTTACCGAACACCCTGCCTGCCAATAAGACAAAAACCAAACTAGTATTGAAACTCACAGAAAACGGCTTGCCTATTTCTGCCAATGAATACGAACTACTGCTTGCACGTAAAGAGTGGAACGCAGGTCAGGTGAATAACAGCAAAAAGATTGTATTGCTGGATAAGGATAACACGAAAGCTGTATTCGACTTCCTTAATATCAAATATCAACCGGTTTCTTCCGTTAAAGAATTGCTCGACAGCAAACTGAAAGCCGACCTTTGTGTCATCTCTGGTCTGACAACTTGCAACGATGAAGAAAAAGATTTGCTCCGTGCCTACCAGTCAAAAGGTGGAAAACTTTTCCTCAACAACAAGGAAACTGCCAAAACCGTATATCCCGAATATATCACGGGATGGATAATCCCGACGGAAGGCGATATTGTAATCATGGAAACGTAATGACGCCCGGTATTTAACGACATCGATGTACTGGAACTGCGCTATTTCAATAACAATAAACGAGAAATTCCCCATGGCATGTACAGCAACTTTGAAAGCTCACCGCCATAAGAATGTCACAGAACTAGCAGGACAAATGAAAATTCATGCTTACATCGACGGTGGCAAACCAGAAGACCGCATCGAACGGATAGAATCCATGCGCGGGCTAACCATGTTACAAATAGCTGACGTAAGGGAGTAGCAATCATCTCTACCATGTGCACGGAGAAAGCGATAACAGACCCAATAGCAGGCAAATTGGTAGTAAATATGATAAACTATCTGACTAGTAATAAATAGGTATATAGAAACAAATAAAAGTAGAAAACAGTAACAAATAAAAAGAGGAGCTATATTTATACATACAGTTCCTCTCTTTTTTTGATATCTGATACCCAAGATAACATAATCAAATTCATAAGAGGTAGATTCAATGATCATAAGAAATAAGTTCAATCTGATATAGTACTAAAAATCAACACCGTATAAGACAGACATTATAGCTTCAAGAATCAGGATCTTACCGTATATCTTTTCCATAACAGTAAAACCGGAAGATGCATGGGCAGGAATTAAATCTTTTAGACAAAGGACAGAAGGACAAAAGAACAAATTAGCTTTGCAGATACTGTTTTTTCTTTTGTCCTTCTGCCAAAAAAGGAATTTATCCCGGTAAACCGAGTATAAGCAACGTCTATAACTTGATTATCGTCTGCAAACGAATATCTTTGGAAGATGCACCGACCATAACATCAAATGTACCCGCAGGCAGTATAAACTGTCCTTTTGTCGTATCCCAGTAGCGAAGTTGTTCTTTATCAAGTTCAATATCTATGGCACGACTCTCACCCGGTTCCAAAGGAACACGCCGGAAACCTTTCAGTTCTTTTATCGGAACTATACCACCTGTTTCGGGGAATTCGCACATATACTTGCGCCACTTCATCTCCTTTTCTCCGTCCGGTGTTCTTCAGGCGAAAAGACACTGTTACTTTATCAGTACTATCTTTTTACTTTCAAATCACTGTATTTAAAAGAAGAGTAGCTCAGTCCGTAACCAAAAGGATAAAGGACGTCGCCCTTGAAATACTTGTAAGTACGTCCCTTTGTGATATCATAGTCATCGAACGGCGGCAGCTCATCCAACGATTTGTAATAAGTCAGCGGCAAACGTCCGGCAGGATTATAATCGCCGAACAGCACGTCGGCAACAGCCGTTCCGCCCTGCTCGCCCGGATACCAGGCATTCACGATGGCAGGAATATGTTCGTCCATCCAGTTGACAGCCAATGAACTTCCTGCAACAAGAACAACGATAATGTTCGGATTTACCTTTATAGATTTCCTGCAAGAACTCACGCTGGTCCGCCGGAAGCTGGATATCATATCTGTCCTGCCCTTCACGTTCGATTGACTTATTGATTCCCATCACAGCAACCACCGTTTCAGACTCGCTAACTGCTTTCCCGGCTTCTCCATACAAATCGAGGCGGGTAGCTTTTCCTGCTTGCGGAACTTTCCATTGCAGTTTTGCGATAGCATAATCGCGATTATCATAATATTCTGCCTGTAACTGATATTCTTTCCCTGCTTCCAGTTCAATGGAGACAGAGTCAATAGCCACAGAATGTCCATTCCATGCATCAATCAGCAGTTGGTCGTTAATACGCAAACGGCAGCCGTCATCCGAAGTAAAACTGAATGTATAACGACCGGAAATAGTTGGTTTCAACTTACCCGTCCAACGAATGGAAAGAGGAGATTTGGGAAGAAACGGATCCGGTGCCTGATTGGCAGGTTCAAAATTAATCCAACCTTCCTTACGCACTTTCGGTATACCTTCCAAACGAGTATTATTAAAATATTCAGCAGTCAATCCTTCCGGGAAATTCTCCCCCTGAATAAGTTCCAGACCGTCAGCAGCCGATTTCCAAGGAGCATAAACAACTTTCACTTTCTCACCTACCCTATTTTTAATGCCTTGTAGGACAGAGACAGGCTCTATCACCGGCGCACCGCTATAATCCCCGAATTCACACGTACCAGCATTAATACCTACCACTGCAATTGATTTCAACTTGTCGACATTCAATGGAAGCATATTTTTCTGATTCTTCAATAGAACGATACATTCACGAGCAGCGTCCAAAGCTACCTGTTGATGATCTTTCGAGCCAATGACCGATGGAGAAATCCGGGCATACGGATTACGTTCCTTACTGTCAAACATTCCCAATTTCATACGGGCTGCCAACACATGACAAGCCGCAGAATCAATATCAGCATCTGATACCATATATTGCTTGTAGGCGTTCAGCAGATATTCGTCATACACGTCATCACCGCATTCCAAATCCAGTCCGGCTTTGATTGACAAGGTAGCAGCTGTTTCTTTTGTTTTCACATATTTATGGGCATTAACCAGTAAAGAAGGTCCCCCACAGTCAGAAACTACATATCCTCGGAATCCCCAGTCCTGACGAAGTACTTTTTGCAATAGCCAGGCATTCAACGTGCAAGGCACATCGTTCAATGCGTTATAAGCAGTCATGATAGAAGCAGCTTTCCCTTTCTTTACACACATTTCGAAAGCCGGGAAATAATATTCACGCAATTGTTTTTCAGATATTTGCGGATTGCAGATAAAACGGTTGTGTTCCTCGTTATTGGCTACGAAATGCTTGGGAGTAAAACGATTTTCAAATAACGGGGATCTTCTCCTTGCAACCCTTTTACAAAAAAGCTGTTCCCATCACCCCACTCAGAAAAGGATCTTCACCATAAGTTTCCGGAGTACGTCCCCAACGAGGATCACGCGCCATATTCACAGTAGGTGACCAGAAAGTCAATACATCGCTAAATTGCTCTTTTCTGATTTCTTCCCTGATCCAATTCATTCCAACGGGCACGCGCTTCATCAGAAATGACAGTAGCCACTTTTTGCTGCAACACCGGATTCCAAGTCGCCGCCAATCCAATAGCTTGCGGAAAAACGGTAAAGCGCCCCGGACGGACAACTCCATGGAGCGCCTCATTTCCATGATAATATTTATCAATGCCCAAACGAGGAATACCAGGCGAAGTAGCACGCAGCAAACTGATCTTTTTCTTCCACCGTGAGCCGGGAAAGCAAATCTGCCACCCGTTCGTGCACAGGAGCATTCTCGTTCTTGTACAATTCCTGTGCATATGTAAAGACAAGACGCTCCGCACAGAACGCCCGCCAATACAAACTTATGTATTTCTTTCATATTTTCAGTTTTACAACTATGATTCTTCCCCTACATGGAAATACCTATTTTATCTTTTACCTGTCGGAATCTTGTAAAAAAATCCACACTGAAGTTATATAACGGATATTTCTTTCCGTATATCACCTTCCCGCTCCTGTCTTCTGGTTCATACTCCGGTCGCAGTGTCGTTTCAGAGTCATCACGCGGATAGATGAAAGAACCGTCCTTATTTTTCTCATCCAAATCTAGATAGTTAAAAAAAGCCTTATACGAATCACTGTCACGCAAATTTCCATGTCCCTGCAATCTGTCTTTTCCTCCCTGATATTCCTCAATAAATGAGTTTGTGCCTGCATACACCACAATGACATCCCCCTGCAGCGGTTGCTGGCAACTCAGCACGACATCTTCCCCGTCTATCTCAACATTTGTGACAGTCTGCCGATTCTCCTGGCGGTAACTGCCCAAATATACTTCAAAACCATAATCTCGGATTTTAGGCAACAGATGAACATCAAATACCAAAGGCGGAACCGGTACATGATATTTGATACGCACCTGATTGGGAAGCTTCTCTCTCATAATCTCGGTAGGTTGCAAAGGTTTAAAGGTCTTGCCCTGCACCTTTGTCTGATAGTAGACCTTTCCCAACATTTCCCCAAACCAGCGATAGCCATTAGCATCCAAATGTCCGCCACGGTCTGTCATCGGATAAATGGGGCCTGCACAAATGATATCAGCATACTCATTAGACGCTTCAAGTTGTGCCATAGAAATAGCAAGCGTATCACGCATATATTGCGCGCCGGTCTGGTAAGTGATAAATACCGGTTTCTCCTGTTGACCGTATTGTTTCAGAATATCATTCTGCATATTATCTTTCAATTGTATAAGCAGTCGCTTATACTCCTGCTTATCCGTAGTATTCGGCACATTGGCACGCAATCCCTTTTCCGGATTCGGATCATAATTAAATTCACCTTGCATCCAAAAGATAACAGGACAATACATTTTCCCATTCATACTGCCGGCTACATTCGAGGCTAATTCCAATGAAGTCCGGAAGTCATTATAATAAGTACGGGGTTTCCGACTCTTTGGAGAGTTCCTCCACGCTTGCTCCGCTAACTCCTACCGAGGTAGCCAGAATCTTATCCATTCGAGGGTGTTTCAACCGGATATGATTCACAGCACCCAACAAAGGACACTCTGCAATAGTACCTGCCGACCGACTCTTGAAAAACTTTTCATTTCGGAATGCTACAGAAATATTACCCACCAACGGTTCAAACCGTTCTTCAAGCATATTGCCGTAATTTATCCAGACCTGATTGCCCAACATATAATTTCCTTTCAAATTCTTTGTAGAAATTACCGGATAAGACTGGTGTCCTGTAGATAAACTCTGTCCGTTCATAATAAAGTGCATATACACTTCGCGTTCGTCCTTTTCTGCTGCAAATAAAGAAGTGCAGCAGAATAATATGCTGCACAACTTACAAACAAATAAATATACTCTCATTCTCAAATAGGTAACATCTTATATTTGGTGGTAAAAGCAACCGATTTATCATTATCCTTGTTCAAATTGAAAGGAATCAACTTCTCTTCTCCAGGGAGCCAGTTCGTAGTGAACGACATCACCAGCCTTCTTTCCGTCCACAAACATTTCCACCTTACCTGTATCCATCAACGTTCCGACATTCTTTACGCTTATCCATACAGTCTTCTGATTGTTCGTCAGATTTTCCTCTACCTTAGATACGGCAAGAGTAAAGTCTGCACCAAATTCGTGAGTGTAGTCAAGCATGTCCCGTAACACCTTTCTTGTTGTCACTGTAACCAACACTATCTTTGATCCTGTCTTTCGCAACATAATCGGGACTCATTCCACCTACCATAACTTTGAATTCTCCTTTTCTCCACTACTCTGTCCATACGGTCGTTCAGCAGTGAGATGTCATATGGAGTCAATTCAAAAAAACGTTTTTCGATTCTCCCGGTTGTAAATGAATACGGGTAAAAATCTTTCAGTTCCATCACACGGGTCTTCACACTAGCATACATATCTGTAATATACAACTGTGCCACTTCATCACCAGCACAACCTCCTACATTCTTCACTGTGGCCTGTACCATCACATTTCCATTCGACTTCTCCTGTATCTTCAGGTCCGAATATTCAAATGAAGTATAGCTCAGTCCATACCTGAAACGATAAAGAGGATAAAACTCCATATCTACATATTCATAACGACGTCCTGAAGTCTTAAAATTATAATATAGGGAAGTTGTCCTACATGACGCGGAAAAGTCATCGGTAAACGACCGCCCGGATTATAATCGCCAAACAAAACATCTGCTGTTGCCGGACCACCTTCTTGTCCCGGCAGCCAGTTTACCAGAATAGCTTTGCACATTTCCGAAGCTTTCAGAAGATCATAAGGACGGCCTGCTTGAAGAATCAGGACCACCGGCTTGCCGGTAGCACAAACAGCTTCCAACAATTCTTGTTGTTTACCCGGTAAAATCAAAGTTGCCCAATCGTTATTTTCTCCACACGTCTTACGCACATTATTGGTAGCCTCACTGGTAGAACAATCTCCTAACACCATTACCACCACATCCGACTGAGAAGCTGCTTTCACCGCCTTCGGAATGTTCGTTGCGTCCGGAGTAGTAAAGTCACATCCCTGTTCGTAAAGCACTTTTAGTCTGTTTGCCCACAGCAGCCTTAATTCCGCTCAATACAGATTTTAATTGTCCAGGTTGCAATTTTTTGGAGTATAGTCGCCCGGTTGAAGATCGTCCGCTCCGGGACCTAGTACGGCAATTGTTTTCAACGTCTTCGACAAAGGCAGCAAATTATCTTTATTCTCCAACATTACAATTGATTCCCGGGCAGCCTGACGTGCCATTTCTCTATGTCTGTCCGAATTCCAACCCGGATAAATCTTATTCCAATCCAGCGGTTTACAAGGGTTTTTCTCAAAAAGTTCATTACGAAACATAGTGGCCAGCATAGTACGACATACATTATCCAAGTTTACCATATTGATACGCCCGTCTTTAGCGGCTTGAATCACCTCTTTATCATTGTAAGTATCACCACAGTTAGTAGCAATGCCAGCAGCCAACGCCTGATTAGCAGCTTCTATCTTGTCTTTTGCTGTATAATGCTTACGGGCAGTCAGGTTACCAATAGCCCCACAGTCACTGACAATAAAACCATTGAATCCCCACTCCTGACGCAAAATCTGCTGAAGCAATTCCGTACTTCCGGCAACAGGAATACCCATATAATCAGAGTAAGCCATCATCAGAGACTGACAATCGTAGTTGCGAACGACGTGACGGAATGGAACCAAATGTACTTCACGCATTTCACGTTCCGACAAACCGATATCATGTGAGTCACGTCCACCCAAAGGAGCACCATGTCCGCCAAAATGTTTCGGAGTAGTAAACAGTCCTCTGGATTGATACCCTTTTATCCATGCACCACCTATTTGTGACACCAATACCGGGTCTTCACCAAATGTTTCTTCACAACGTCCCCAACGGGCATCCTGTGCAACGTCCAATACCGGCGACCATGCCTGTTTTGTATTAGCAACTACTGTTTCGTCTCCAATTACCATCGCTACTTCTTCCGTCAACTTCCGATTCCAGGTAGCCCCCATTGCCAAAGCTTGAGGGAATATAGTGGCACCACTACCATAAGAAAAACCATGCACAGCTTCCACTTTCGTAATGGGCGGCACATACAAATGAGGTATTCCGGGAATCCCCCAACCTTCACGGATCAGTTCCATTTTGTCTTCCGGAGTCATCACAGCCAACAAACTTTCAACGCGTTCTTCTACCGGAAGTGACGCATCCATATAGCGACGATCAGTTACTTCTCCTTTATTATCCTTCAACACTTTCTCTGCCACAAGCACTGATATCTCCTTTAAAGAAAAAAGGTTTATCCAATTTACTCGGTTTAAAGTCCAGTTTTACGTGAGCACCGTATTTAGGAGCGGCAAACTTGACTTTCATCTGTTTTTCATTTCCAAGTATCTGGTAGCTTATCGGATTTCCGAGATTCATCGGGTCGTAAGTGACAAAGATATCCAATGCGTCTTTCAATTCCTTTTTATTAATTCCCTGCATCTGAAGCTCCAGTTCGTAAACGTCTCCAGGCTGCTGGATAGTAAACATCAACCACTGCCCGGACTTCAAAGCCTGAGAAGGCAACGTCCACATCGTTTTCATATTTTTATCAAAAGCCAAAGCTGCATTCTCCACGTTTGTTGAAGCAGACACAGACATGATATCACTTTGCTGTTGGGCCATTGCTACCGAGCATGATAACATACCCACAGCCATCATCCACTTTAATTTGTTCTTCATGTTTTTTATGGTTTATATAATTATTACTTTCTAACTGAATTTACTCTTTATTTTGTCTGTTTTACAATCTGTATTGTTCCGTCCGGATTGTAGTATAACTTATCCACGCAAATAGAACGAAGCCAATCGTGACCGGACAACGCACTATTATGATAAAAAGAATACCATTGCCCTTTAAACTCCACAATTGAGCCGTGGTTGGTATAACTATCCGTCGGTTCCATATAAATACCTTTCGACTCCCAAGGTCCCAATGGCGAATCACTGACAGCATATCGCATCCTGTTGTCTCCTTTCACGCCGTCCTTCCAATTTTCATCATGATTGTCGGAATAAGACAAATAATATTTACCATTATATTTATGTACCCAGGTTGCCTCATGGAAGTCTTCAATCCTTCCATCGGCTGCATCAGTCCATCCAGTTCCATCATATTGTCTTTTTCAGTTTGCCACCTTTACAGATACCACCGCCACCATTATAACTATACGCCTATCCGTTATCATCTACAAAAACACAAGGATCAATCAATGGATCCATTCCTTCAATATAACCTTTGACTTCAAATCCTTCAGCCGGTCTACAACTCGTGCCACTCCTATCTTCCAGCTATTGTCCCAATTCGTTTCACTCGGATGCGGAAAGTAAAAATAGTAAGTTCCGTTCTTATAAGCACAATCCGGCGCCCACATAAATCCTCCTTCTTTTTACGTCCCCACGGCACTTGGGAGGAATTTAATATCTCACCATGATCTGTCCAATGCACCATATCGTCAGTAGAAAAAACATGATAACGGTCCATTAAGTCACAGCCACGTGGAGGAGCAATATCATGTGAAGAGCATATACATACAGCCGCCCGTCTGCCCATACATGTGCGGAAGGGTCAGCTGTATACATATGCCGGATAAAAAGGATTCGGAGCTACAGGATTCAAACTGGCATCAAACGCTACCGCCTTTTCCTTACGCAACACCTTGCCGGCTTCACCAACCAGTTTCAAATAATGATCGCTTTCCACTTCTTCTTCCAAAGGGACAAACAGACTTTCTCCTACCGGAACTTTCTTGGCACACTTTGCCTAAAGATGGCTGTCCCTTCGTCTATCTCATCAAACATAGCTACATAAATCATTTCAGCACCTGCACGAATAGTAGCCCCCCATCAGCTGTTTCCAAAGAAAAGAGCCTTTTTATTACGGGGAATAAACGAATTATGTTCTTTCCCTTTCATATTTCCCCATGAAAAAACCCGGATAAACTAAAGGAGCATAATCGACTAAATTCTTTTTAGCCCACTGAATATCCTCTTCCACCAGTTTCTGATACTTGGGATAGGTCGTTTCATTATAGCGCCCCACAAAACCAAGGCATCAGAATATCACATTTTCTGATTAGTTCATGCAAGCGTGGGATCTGATTCCGTATCCCCTTCCAGCTTGCGCCATTGGTGTGGCACTCCGAGCATAACACTGAACCCCTGAGATTTCAGACCATCAATAATATATTCAGCTTCATTCAACCCATAAACTGCGGTTATCATTAAATCCTACTCCCCCATACTGTAACCAACGGTTTTCCGTTATGATACAAATATGAGGATTTTTTTTGCATGATCTTTCAATGAATAACGCTTTGCTATTTCATCAATATCTTTTTAATAATAGTTTTTCTTCTCCCAGCTGCATTCCACTCAAAATCATACATCACACAGATAGCGCGTTCGTACTTATTTGCCGATTTCATTGCCGAATTTAGCACTTTATTAAAATGTTTCAAACCACTCTCGTTCGAATCTCTGCTACAAAACGTTGCATAAACACTCCATCCAGTCCATACTGTTTCATCCATTTAAAAAATGAAGATCAACCGTAGACTCGTCATAAGAAGAAAAACAGATGCCGGTTTGCCGTCTGCAAAAAGTAAACTCCGTCTTATAAAGTTTCTTATATTCCGACACTTCCGGCCAGAAATCCACAAGAACAAGAACCGGGACGGAAACCGATACTACCATTATAATGATGCCATCCACGGCCGGAACCGTCACCAGGGGCATTGAACCACCCTGGTAACCGGCCATCACTAACCCTTTGTAAGAGCTATTTGCCTACCCCCGCTTTTTGCCATCATACCTACTGAAAACAATAGACAAAAAAACTAACCAATTAAATCTTTTTACCATATACCTTTGTTTTTCACGTTATATTATCTTTTTCTTCGGATGATATATTCACCTCCTGCTTTTGTCACTATATCATATTCATAAACCTTATACAGCATAGGATATTGCGGACACAATTCCGATGCCAGCAAAGGCTCTTTTATATCAGCACTTCATGAAAGGATTGGGTTCTCGCCTTCCGCTTCTTTCAATCCTTCCCCTCAAGAGGTACATAGGTTCGGATACGTAAATTACCTCCGATACGGGATAAAATAGTAGCAGCCAACAGTTCTCCTCCTTCCCAACTCATATCAACCTCAAAAGCGCCACGAGCCACCAAACCAGATATATGCCCCTTCTGCCAAGCTGTTGGCAAAGCCGGTAACAGATGCAAAAAAAGCATTATCATGACTTTGAAGCAGCATTTCCGCAACTCCTGCCGTAAAACCAAAGTTACCATCTATCTGAAAAGGAGGGTGTGCATCAAACAAGTTAGGATAGGTCCGGCCGTCCGGATTCCCCTCTTCCACCAGGTTAAGCATATTCCCTATAATTTTATAGGCATGATCGCCGTCTAAAAGACGTGCCCATAAAATTAATCTTCCAACCGATAGACCATCCCGTCGCCATATCCCCCCGCAGCGAACGTTTGGCAGCCTGAAATAACCCAAGGGATGCGCATATGGGGATATTTGATTACTTGGATACAAGCCATACAAATGAGATACATGCCGATGATCACTTTGGGGATCATCCACATCCTCCAACCACTCCTGCAATTGGTTATACTTACCTATTTGCATCGGCGGCAAACGATCCAGTACTTTTTTAACTCTATCCTGATAAACTATATCTTCTCCTACAATCTTTGCAGCTTGCAGAGTATTACTCAACACGTCAAATACAATTTGATTATCCATTGTACAGCCGGCTGTCAAGCTTGTTTCCTTTCCTGGCGCTCCTTGTTCAGGAGATATAGATGGAATAGTCACCAGCCAATGATACTGAGGATGTTCCACCAAGAAATCCATATAGAAGTCAGCAGCTCCTTTCAATACCGGATAATTCTTAATCAGGAAGTCCTTATCTCCGGTATAAAGATAATGTTGCCACAAATGCTGGCTTAACCAGGCTCCTCCATTCGGCCATGTCCCGTAAAAAGGGCCGTCCACCGGTCCTGTCGCTCTCCATATGTCAGTATTATGATGAGCCACCCAACCATTGCAATGGTACATAGTCTGCGCTGTTTTTTTACCTGTTTCAGCGAGCTCATTCACTAGCCTGAACAACGGCTCATGTGTTTCCGGCAAGTTAGTTATTTCAGCCGGCCAATAATTCATCTCAGTATTGATATTTATTGTGTATTTTCCGTCCCACGGAGCCAAAAGATGTTGATTCCATATTCCCTGCAAATTGGCAGGTTGCCCTCCGGCTGCGAAGACGAGATAAGCAAGTAACGTCCAAACTGGAACATGAGTGTGACTAAAGCAGGATCTTTTCCTTCACGAAATTCTTTCAGACGGACCGGAGTTTCTTTTTGTGAAGCAAGTGAATGTCCCAGGTCTAGTTTAACCCTTCCGAACTGTTGTTGATACTTCCCGCTATGGCTGTCCAAAAGTTGTCTATATGACTTTTTTTCCAACTTGATTCAATATCACGTCCACCCTTTTTACTCTCATTGGCAGAGACATCCTGATAATTCACAAAATTAGTAGCTGCCGAAACATAAATAGTCACCACATCCGCTTCCGTCACTATCAATTTTCCGTTATCACTCTCAACCTTACCACCGGAAGTTTTTATACGCGCCTGACTCTCCAAACGAATGGCAGCCGGAACCTCTTCGTGTGCAGAAGCTTTTTGCAGATAAAGTCAATCGGTTCTTGCTCGCAATTACAGCACTTTCTTCAAACGGTGTGCTATAAGATGCTTCGAATGCGATAGAATGAGGTCGGTCCGCCTCCAAATGTATAATTAAGGCGTTATCTGCCAAAGAAGTAAATAAAGTACGTGTATAGGTCACATCTCCCACTTTATAAGAAACAGTAGCCACCGCATTCAATGTTTAAATCCCGGTAATAATCGGTATACTTTTCATGACCGGGAAAGTGCAACTTCAAACTACCGACAGTTTGATAAGGCATCCCATTCTGTTTGGTAAAAGCATGTTCTTTCCATAACTTTTCTGCGGTAATCTCTCTTCCTGCAAAAAATAAGCTTTTTCGCACTTCGGACAAAACGCCGTAAGCTTCCGGATTATCATTCCTATATGGACTGCCTCCCCAAACTGTTTCTTCATTTAACTGTATCTCCTCTTCGAACGGATTGCCATATATCATAGCTCCCAAACGGAATTTCCCAAAGGTAAAGCCTCCACCCATTCTTCAGCCGGATGACTATACCAAAGTTTTAGTTCTTCTGCCCTTACAGTAATACAACAAACCAACAAGCAAAAATATACAATTGAGTTCCTCATAGCTGAAAATTATTTTTCGGCAAAAAATAAAGAGGAATCCATTAATAAACTCCACAAAATCGAATTAATAAAGACTTAAAATCGAATTAATCGAAAAGAAAAAAAAGAAATGTAACAGAAAAAATATACCTGTTTATGGAGATATTACAAGAATAAAGACCTGTAACCTCTTTGTTTTCCTGAATTTATTTTTCTACTTTTGAAGCCAATCTTTATTCTTCTACTTATGCCAGCAAAAATAAAATGCCTTAATCCGTTATAAAACAATTGATAACTGTCTGCGTAATCCTTATCGACGCTGGACGTTGGAAGATTTGGTAGATGCTTGCTCGGATGCTCTTTATGAATACGAAGGCATCGATAAAGGCATAAGCAAACGTACCGTACAAATGGATATACAGATGATGCGCAGCGAAAGCTGGGTTATAACGCTCCGATTGTGGTGTACGAAAATAAATACTATAAATACGAAGATCCGGAATACAGCATTACACAAACTCCGCTGAACGAACAAGACCTGAAAACGATGTCGGAAGCAGTGGAAGTGTTGAGGCAGTTTAAAGGCTTTCTCCTATTTTTACGGAAATGAGCGATATTATCAACCGCCTGGAAGACCATGTCGCTTCTGCCCGGATGAAAAACCACTCCTGTCATTGACTTTGAAAAGAATGAATCATTGAAAGGACTGGATTATCTGGATACGATCTATCACGCGATTGTAAACGAGCATCCGATACAGCTCAAATATCGTTCGTTCAAGGCACGTTCGGCCAACAGCTTTATTTTTTATCCTTATCTATTAAAAGAGTATCGTAACCGGTGGTTCGTTTATGGTGTCAGAGGAAACGGACGGATCTTGCAAAATTTAGCTTTGGACAGAATACAATCATTGGAAGTTCTGCCACAAGAACATTACATAAAAAATACGTTCTTCGATCCGAACACGTTCTTCGATGATCTGGTAGGAGTCACTAAAAACTCCGGAAGCGTAGCGGAGAAAATCGGTTTCAAGGTAGCCGCTGCCGAAGCACCTTACATCATAACCAAGCCTATACACCGCAGCCAGCAAGTGGTGGAAAGATTGGCTGACGGAAGTGTCATACTGGAAATTGAAGTCGTCATCAACCATGAGTTAGAACGAGTATTCTTCGGATATGCCGAGGGAATACAAGTTCTTTATCCGAAGACTCTGGTAGAATTGATGGGTAGGAAACTAAAAAAGGCTGCAGAACAATATACCCATTCAAAATGAAAAGGGAACACGTCCAATTATCCTATCTGACATTCAAGAAAAACAAAAAAGCATGGAGAGCCTGTCTATTGTTCAACTATGGAGACTTGTTTATTCTTCAAGTAAGGCTCTCGCACATTCGTACCCTTCCTGATAAAACTCTGTCAGCTTTTGCACATCTTTCTCGATGCGGTCTACGGCTACAGGTTTTAACGGGCGAATAACGATAATCTGTCCTTCATCCTCCATGCGCTCTACCATTTCCAACTGCTCATTATAAACAGCACACCGCCGACTTAACGCTTCGCGCAACTTCGGATATTTCCGATATACAAACGAAGGGATACGAATGTCTTTCGAATCTTTCCGATACCCCCCGGTTACGGGTGAGTACCACAACATTTCTCGTGCAGCCATCCGTAATGGCTCTTTGCAAAAGGAATGGAATCTACAATTCCTCCATCGAGCATGGGAACCCCTGTCTACATAAGTAATAGGACATACAAAAGGGAGACTGCTGGATGCGCGGACAATATCAATCACCCTGCGACTGTCTTTTTCTCTTCGAAATAGTTGGCTTCTCCCGTGATGCAATTCGTAGTCACCATCACAAAACGTTCCGGTGAAGCAAAATATGTTTCATAATCGTAAGGAAGAATATGTTCGGGGAACTCATTGAATAATAGATCAAAGTCCAGTATATTACGCTTTTTGAGCAAATGTTTCAGACCGATATAATCATACTTCTCCAACAAGTCAATGTTGCTGTACTTTGGCACGTCCCCGTTGCCGTGATGCATACGACAACCCGTTGCACGCACCGGCAGAACACTCCTATCGCATAAGGAAACCGGATATCATGATCCATAAAATAATCAAGCACACCGCAGGTGAATACTCCACGCATTCCCCCGCCTTCCAACACTAATCCCGTAGATTCATCAATTTTCAAGTCCTTCATTTTTATCTCCCGTATTCTTATTCCGGCGGATTACCAGCAAAGATGACAATTCACGCATCACAGCCTCATCCTCGGATAATTTCGTATAAGAAAGATGGCTCATTATCAATAACCCGTCTTTCTCTTCAGTCACTAAATCTTCTACTCCCGCAAACCACACTATCATCGTTTGTTCCGGATAACGCACCTGCAAATCGTCAATGCGTCCACGGAACTCTTCATCATCCGTATCAAAAAGGAAAAGACGTACCGAATGTCCGTTCTGCAACATCTTATCCAAATAGGAAAAAAGAAAGATCAATCATTCCGCCGAGTACGAAACTGACCGTCGAGCCTTCCCGATACTGACGATTGACAAATACGGCCACGGGACATTTCACCTGCTCCATAATCTCATCAATCTTATCCCGGAAGAGCGTTAACCATAAAATTGCTCCCGGAGTTCCCGGCATATCCGAACGATAATGACTCCCAGCTCCCAAAAAGCAGCATATCAGGATGTTCTTTACGGACAAAATGGATGATTTCCTGTACAAGTTTGTCTGTCACCCGATAATGGTTATCTACCTGGATATTCAATCTCGCTGCCTGTTGATTGAGCAAAGCAAAACTCTCGCTGGCATAATGTTCGGCATTCAACGGATTCAGATCCGTGCCCACCGTATAGTGTGCTGCAATCAAATGATTTTTTCTTCAACTGCTTCCCAAATAACAAATCATAAATGGAAAGCAACACACGCCCGGATTCCGGACGCCCGAAACAAAATATCAATTTGTGCTTCAAAAGATAATTTTTCTTCCCGACGTACGAAAATATGTTCCACCAAATGAAGCAAAGGAGTAGTCATAAAGGTCGTAACTAGCGCCATAATGACCAAAATTACAAATATAGAAGGAGGAAGAACTCCCATTTCATAACCGATATTCAAAGCGACAAGCTCCATTAATCCCCGTGTATTCATCAATGTCCCTATCGTCAAACTATCCTTCCACGACTCACCCACCAAACGGGCGGCAATGGCACATCCACCCAGTTTGCCGACAACGGCAACCGTCACCAACAGTAAACATACCATCCACAACTCCGGACTGTTTATCAAACCGATTTCCGTGCGCAATCCGGTGAAGGCAAAGAACAGAGGTAAAAAGAATACTAATGAAATATCCTCCACCTTTTCCATCATCACCTTCCGGAAACCCAGATTGGACGGCATCACTACCCCTGCCATAAAGGCTCCGAACAGTGCATGAATACCAATAATCTCGGTCAGACAAGAAGAAATAATAAGAATGAGCAGAATAAATGCCACGAATGTTTTATTGATTGCTTCCTGGTTGGCATATACTTCTCCCACTTTCTTCAGAAACGGTCGAACAACCAAAAACATGACCGCAATATAGACAACTGCCAGCCCCACTGAATAAAGTGCACTGGCAAAACTTCCTGCTTTGGAGATAGCAATCACCACTGCCAACAGACACCAGGCTGTCACATCATCATTGGCAGCGGAAGCAATGGTCAGCGTTCCCTAAAGGAGTCTTCGTCATATTCCGCTCCTGAATGATGCGCGCCAATACCGGAAAAGCGGTGATACTCATAGAAATACCTATAAACAAAGCAAATGGAAGAAACCGAGTTTGGGCAGCTGCATGATTCTTCGTACACCCAATAAGAAGACAAGATGCCCAGGAAGAAAGGTACCAAGATTCCGGCATGGCTAATCACAAGCGTTTCATTGATTTTATTTTTCAGTACACTGAAATCCAGCTCCATACCGATGACAAACATAAAAAGGATCAGTCCCACCTGACTCAACAGTTCAAGATTGGTAAGCGAGTGTGCCGGAAAAAGGAAATGAAAAGCATCCGGAAAGAAAAAAGCCGAGCACGGAAGGTCCTAATACAATACCGGCAACAATCTCTCCAATCACTCCCGGTTGCCCGATCAGACTGAACAAATAGCCAAAAAGACGCACCATCAGCAGTACGGCTATAATCTGAATCAACAAGGTAGTGAGCGGATGATGAAGATTATCCTGTATAAACTGGAGAAACATAGTGAAAAGGATTCCCCTGTGCCACGTTATGCGCATTTACCGCATAGTGCGAAAACCGGTCACCCTCTTCAATAGCAACATAAATCAACCCTCCAAACAGGAGTAACATCAGTACATAAATGACATAATTCTTCCGGGCCCTATTCCGCATAAACTCTATTTTTACGATTTGTGCATATTTATTATAAAAACAAACGAAAAAGGCAGATAGTTTGGCAAAAATAACAAATTCTCAAATAAAATCTTGTTTTTTTGCTTCAATCTATGTAACTTTAGGCTAACTTAATTGTTTAAGGAGGAAAAAAATTAAAAAGTCCTGCCCGCAGGCAAGCACCATGAGAATACAGTTTGAGATTAAAGAAAATTTGCCGGAAATTATCGAAGAGATCTTACACTCTGATAAGTGGCAAACTTCCGTGAAGGAAGAACTTAGCGGTCGGACGACCGTTGTGATCCGTGACCAAGCGTATGGTTCAGAAGCTACCATTGAAATTTATGCTACATCTATTGAAATCAAAACCGCATGGTCTAAGTACTCCTATCGTATATTTGTAGCCAACGATATCGTATGGTGCGAATATAACGGTGCCTATCGTGGTCTGTTGGAACAAGTGCTCCTACCTACTATTACTCCTAAAGAAAACCTGCTCAATTCTGACGTAACTGAAAGTTCGCTCTATGGAAATGAGCATAAGAAATTGAGGGAGTATGCAGAAGATAACCTGAAACTGAAAACAATTCCGCCGGGAAAAACTTCAATGAGCAGAAGAATGGAACCGCACCATTCGATCATCCCAAGCGGGTGTATGATGAGTTTATCAAAGAAGATTATGTAGTTGCACCCAAAGAAGAAGAGAAGAAATAATCTGTACTTAATGCTTTTAGTTTGTGCCATCGTATTGGCACAACAGTGCCACCATGTTGACACTATCGTGCCAATGAGGTGGCATGACTGTGCCAACATAGTGGCATTAATACACTACTCCCAAGTTATCCAGGTCAGCCTTTGATATGGCAAATTCATTTCCGGCTTTAATTCGTTCCAGCACTAAATTTCCGATACATTGGGCATCTTGCACCGATTGAAAAGGCCTTTTCCCGGATACAACCGGGATAAAAGGCTGAACGATTATCAAACGCTCTCTCTCATAAATCTTATAACCGTATCCACTACCTTCAATCTGGGTTACTTCCAGCCGATATATGTTTATCGAATGCATATACCCATATATGATTCCCACTAAAAGCAGTAAGACAAAGCAACTAACACCTATTACTTTTTTATTTCTCTTCATATTCGTAAGGCTTCAACTCCCAGGTATCATCGTAATAATAAGTAGAAGCTCCTCCCGTAGCTATAATTCCCCGTTTTCCAGTAGAAAAACATACAGCTTTCGAGCGTGTGCTTCCTTCGAAATCGGTCAAATCTTCCCCATCCCAGAGGTCTGTCAGAGGGTCGTAAATCCAATAATTGGAACGATAACTACCACCAGCAGTCTGCCCCGCAGCAATGTATCCTTTACCGTCGATCACGAAAGCACAAGCATAAGAACGGACGATAGAAGTGTAATCGTCGTCATAATCATCATCACTCTTATCGTAAAGTTCGCGCAATTCTTTCCAAGTACCCGTTGCCGGATTAAAACACCAGAAATCCGTCACATCCGAACCGTTATTTTCACCGCCGCAGATATAAGCTATATCATCTATGACGAAGGCCATACCGCCCATTCTCTTCTGTCCGCCAAATCCACTCATGGCTGTCCATTCTCCTTTATCTCCCACCGACGGGTCGAACTTCCAGAAATCCTTTTGATAATTATCGTTGTAACCTGTACCCAGATACCCATACTGACCAATGCCGAAAGAAAGCGCATAATACCGTTTACCATAGATATTAGTCCCATCAGTTCCATCCGGAATAGAAGCCATCTCCTTCCAGAATTCGTGGCAGGATCATACTGCCAGCAATCATTCAGATAATCCTTTTTTGTCGCATCGTAACCAGTAGCAATATATCCTTTGGTACCTACTGCAAAACCTGTAGCTGCATTCCGGGCTGGAGCTGCATCGGGCATTGATGTACACTGTGTCCACGAATTAGCCTCAATGTCATACGCCCAACAATCTTTCAAACGGTCTTTGGTACTCCCCCGGTATCCGGTGCAGAGGTACCCTACGTTACCAATCGTAAAACCAGCTGCGTCCGTACGCGCCACACCATCAAAATCAGAACGGCGATACCACACACCTGCCGTATATTCAGTATCATCCGTACATGCCGCCAATGAAAGCAGCACCACCATCATGCAAAGTAATTTATTCATTTTCGTATTCATAAATATGTCGTTGATTACAACCGCAAATGTAGGCGGCAACGGGCACGCATAAAAAAAACTATCGACAAATAAAGACATTCTATCTACCAACAAAATTCAGGTCGACAAATACAGAGATTTAGTCGATAGTTTTTTGGAGGACTATTTAAAACCTCTTCTTTTGCCCGGTACAAAACCAATTTCATTTTTTACTACATGAAGTCAATCATACTACTTTTTTCATTCTTTATATCTCTTTCTTTTTTTTTTCGCTTGTGTAGACGATTCATCGTCCATAGGAGCGAAATGGGTACAAAGTTCATTCCTCAACGAACAGATGGACACTTGTACGGTATTACTTAGTACAGTATTAAGCGACTCCATAGCCACTTCGGGAGATACGGTTTGTCAGATAGGATACCGTGACGACAACTTATGGGGGAAAATTACCGCCTCTTTTTTACGCAGAGTATGAAGTACCTTCCTATTCTTTTGATGAAAACATCCAATATGAGTTCGACTCGATCACCATACGCCTGTATTCTTCGGGCAATTACCTGGGAGATACACTAAAAACCCAACGCATTCATCTGCATGAACTGACAAAGAATATAGAACTGGACGATAGAGGGTACCTATACAACACTACTACTGCCTATTACAACGAAACTCCACTGGCATCTTTTTCGACTTTCGTCCTACTCCGGGCTCACCGAGCGAAGAACTGGAAATACGATTGCCGGATGCATGGGGGAGAAGAATGGTTCAACTTGATGCTGAATGATGGCCGATGGGTACAATCCCAGGATTTCTTCCATAATTATTTCAAGGGAATTGCTTTTTATACCCGATGCAAATGACGCTTGTATCAGCGGATTTCAAGTCAACGACTCCAGTATGTGCATCACGGTCTACTATCACCAGATTACGGAAACACTGAACGAAAAAACACTGGTTTTCAATACAAGCAGCACGCTGACTTACAACAAAATAGAACAAGACCGCTCAAACATCCCGATAGCCAACCTGCAAAGTGGGGACGGCAATGAATACTCTTCCGGAAAAAGCGAGCATCAGGTCTACCTGCAGGGAATGACAGGTATGTATGTCACCATCGACTTCCCACATTTAAATAATCTCTGCGAAAAAGGAGAGCTTGTGACTATCGAGAGCGCAACGTTACAGTTATATCCGGTAAAAAGGAACTTATGACGGCATGTACCCGTTGCCCAAAAGCCTGGCTCTCTACACCGCCAACAATGAAAATGTGACGCAAAGTGTAATCACCGACCTCACCGGGAGTTCCGTACAAAGCGGAAATCTAGTAGTCGACGAGATGTCTTATGAGGAGACTTATTACTCTTTTTGACATCACCTCTTTCCTGCAAACAAACCTGGGAACTACCGGATATGATCGTCAGAAACTACAATTATTTCTTCCGGACAACTTGTTCTATACCACACTTCAAGGCGTTATTTTCGGCGACGGAGAACATACCGCCAATAAAAAGAATACCAAACTTATCATACTTTACAAAACTTATCAACAATGAAAAAGATTTTGTTTTGCCTTCTGGCATTCTATACTCCTGTCTCTATAGTTATTGCACAAAATACAACGAACTCCCCTACTTCCATGTTCGGACTGGGGAGAACTTTCTACCGGGGAAGGCGGGCAATATGCCGGACTGGGCGGCACAGGCATTGCATTGCGAGGAAATAATTTCCTTAACAATGCCAATCCGGCTTCACTCACAGAGTTGACCGAACAACGCTTCCAGATCGATGCCGGTATCATGGGAGCATACCAGATTTATTCGCAACGAGGAGCAAGTAACCGTTCCGTCACCGGAAATCTGAATAACCTAAGTATCGGCTGCCGGATTATTCCACGCTGGTATGGAGCTATTTTCATGGCTCCCGTCAGCAGTGTGGGATATGCCATCACGCTGGATGAAGAAGTGGCAGGCACCAATGGAGGTACTATCTCTTCTCTCTTTCAGGGTGAAGGAGGACTTTCCAAGATGGGTATCAGCACGGCTTACCTTTTCGGAAAAAGATTTTCTGTCGGCACCAATCTTTCTTATGTGACGGGGACCATCACACAAACGGAGACGCAAGGTACTGCCACAGAAGAAACCAGCTCCTACAAACATACTTTTTATGCGGATTTCGGTGTACAGGTATAAATGGGCTATAGACCGCGAACGTTCTTTCGTTGCCGGTGCCGTATATGGTTACTCGCAGGATTTTAAGCAGGATAATAACTTATACGTTAGTAGCAGTTCGGGAGGAGATGATATTGAAAAAAGCCTGAAACGCTATCGCCAATGTCTTCCTCAATTCTTTGGGCTCGGAGCTTCCTACAACACTCTACGTTGGATGGCAACCATCGACTACAAATATGTGGACTGGAGCCGGATGCAATCTTCCCAATCCAATGTCAGTTTTGAGAATCAACACCGGTTATCAGTCGGTGGAAGATATACATTGGGCAATGTCTATCGTAATCCGGTCAGCATCCTATTGGGAACAGGTATTAATAATTCCTATATCGTCATTCAAAAGAAAAAGGCAACCGAATATTACGTCAGTACCGGACTTAACTTCGGATTGCGCAATAACAACGTCCTTTCTATCGGATTGAAATATAAAGGCCAGATGAAAATTCCTAACGGTATGCAAAAAAGAAAACAGCCTTTCCCTGTTCCTGAATATTACTTTCTCCGAGCGAACTTACCGCGCCAAGATACAATAAAATGTCATAAAACGGAAGTCATTAAGATAGCTGTCCATTTGAAAAAAGAGAAAACTTTGTGAAACTCTGTGTTACTCTGTGGTGAAACTTTCCTATATTTGTAGCCAAAACAATTTAATATTAATTTCATAGGAATGAAAAAGACAATCCTTATTGCTGCTTTAGGCCTGTTCAGCCTAAGTGTTATGGCACAAGATGCAAAACCTGAAGAAGGTTTTTGTTTTCACGACAGTGAAAGAAAACCCGATTACTTCTATCAAGAATCAAAATCGTTCGAGTACTTGCTGGAGTTTCTCAACTCTCGGATTTGTTGAATCAGAACTACTTCGTTTAGGTAAAGGTGAATACGACCTGTCTGAAATGTTTGTTGTACACAAAACGATGCAGGATCGCGGAGTAAACTATGTACGTTATCACGGTGACAGTTCTTTCTCCCCGGGCGGAAGTTTTTATGATGTAATGTACTGCATCAAGAATTATGGTATTGTTCCTCAAGAAGTGATGCCGGGTATCATGTACGGTGACACGTTGCCGGTACATAACGAGCTGGATGCTGTTGCTTCCGGTTACATCAATGCTATTGCGAAAGGTAAGTTGAGCAAACTGACTCCGGTATGGAAAAACGGACTAAGCGCTATTTATGATACTTATCTGGGAGCATGTCCGGAGAAATTCACATACAAAGGCAAAGAATATACTCCGAAGACTTTTTCTGAATCACTGGGATTGAACTATAACGACTATGTATCACTGACTTCTTATACACACCATCCATTCTATTCTCAATTCGCAATCGAGATTCAGGATAATTGGCGCAATGGTTTATCCTACAACCTGCCTATCGAAGAGCTGATGGCTGTAATGGACAATGCTGTAAAGAAAGGTTATACCTTTGCATGGGGTAGCGATGTCAGCGAACAAGGATTCTCACGTGACGGTATCGCCGTAATGCCAGATGCAGCCAAAGAATCTGAACTGTCCGGTTCAGACATGGCCGTTGGACAGGATTGACTGCCGCCGACAAACGCAGAGAACTATTCACCAAACCTTTCCCTGAAAAGGATATTACCCAGGAAATGCGTCAAGTTGCTTTTTGACAACTGGGAAACAACAGACGACCACGGAATGGTAATCTACGGCATCGCTAAAGACCAGAATGGAAAAAAGAATACTTCATGGTGAAAAACTCTTGGGGTAAATCAGGCAAATATGATGGTATCTGGTATGCTTCCAAAGCATTCGTTGCCTACAAGACAATGAATGAATATCCTGGTGCATAAAGATGCACTTCCTAAAGAAATTGCCAAAAAAACTGGGAATTAAATAATTATTTAAGAAAGGCTTAATTTCCCAATGTATTCCATAAATTTCTCCTTATAATTATCACCGACAGGAATATAAGTATTCTTATCAAAGATAATGCGAAGACGGGAAACTTCGGTAATCTTGCGAAGATTGACAATATAAGAACGGTGGACCCGCATGAAATGCGTGGGAAGCCGTTCTTCCATTTTCTGGAGGCTGGCAAGCGTTATTACAGGCTTGTCCTCTCCTTCCACAAAGATACGCACATACTCACTCATCCCCTCAATATAGCGGATATTCTTCACATCGATGCGAACCACTCTGTAATCGCTCTTCACGAATAATGAATCTCCTTTTATCTGCGAAGCATTTCCTATTTCACCCTGTTGTTCCAACAAACGATATTCAAATTGCCTGCGGGCTTTATCCGCCGCTTTCAATAAATCCTGGAACTCAAACGGTTTCAGCAGATAATCTACGGCATCCAGTTTGAAACCCTCTACCGCATATTCAGAATAAGCAGTAGTGAAAATCACCAACGGACGGTTCACCAAAGAACGTATGAAATCCAATCCGTTCAAATCGGGCATATTAATATCCACAAAGATCAAATCAACCTCCTCTTCGGACAATATCTTCATTGCCTCGAACGCATCCTGGCATGACTTTACCAAAGACAAAAAAGGTACCTGGGATATATAATCCGACAACTGCGTCAATGCTAACGGCTCATCATCTATTGCTATACATTTCATTCTAATAAAGGTATAATAAGTAAGACATCAAATTTATGTTCCTCTTCGGTAATGGAAAGCGTATAATCATTGCCAAATAAAAGCCTCAACCGCTTACGGATATTCTCAAGTCCAATGCCATGATGCTGTTCGTCAGCCGAACCATTATTGCTGTTGGAACAACGGAATGAAAGCCGGTTGCCCTCATCCAACTGCATCAAGACATGAATAAAAGACTCGCTCCGATAACTGACCCCATGCTTAAAAGCATTTTCCACAAAAGAGACAAAAAGCAAAGGAGGAATCTGCACTTCGGGCACTTCGACCGGAAAATCCATCTGAATAGACACTTTGTTGGTATAGCGCAAACTCATCAGGGCAATGTAATTTTTAAGAAACTGAACCTCACGTGAAAGCAAAATCGTTTTATTACTCGCTTCATAAAGCACATAACGCATCAGTTTAGAGAGTTCCACAATCGTACTTTTCGCTTTCCCCGTATCAATATCCACCAACGCATGAATATTATTGAGCGTATTCATGAAGAAATGAGGATTAATCTGATATTTCAAATATTCCAGTTCCGACTGCAAACGTTGATGTTCCAGTTCCTTCAGCATTTCTTCATCACGGAAAGATTTAAAGAAAAAAAGTTTGATGGCGATATTGAACCCTACCATCAAAAAGGCAATGATGAAATGAATAAGATAGCGGAGCACAAAAAGGAGGATAAGGAAAAGGAGTCGGTTTTGGAAATCTTCCGGGACCATTTGGATCTCCCATTCCCCTAGGACGTTGTTCGGGATTGATTCATACCAATGCACATCCCCTTCCTCCCTCGCCTTTTCTCTCATCTTAATAATCTGGTCTCTCCGGTTCTCCTTCATACGAAGAGGCAACTCTCCTCGCTTGAAATCTTTGGGGGAATGATTGGCAAAAGAAAACGGAGAAAGCCAACAAATCATTCCTATTACAAAAATCAACGAAACAGTATATTGCCAGTACCTTTTTCTTAAAAAGGAAATAGGGAACCAGCCCATAATTGTTTAACAGGAAAAGCACGAAAAAAGGAAGGATACTCAACCATGATTCGCGGATCACCATACGGGTTTCCTCCCGTTCAAGTCCTCCACTCATGGCAAAGTATCCGCCTATCAGCGGAAGAAGAAATATTACGATCCAGATAGCTCCGTAAATACTCTGCTCCAGCACGTCTTCTCTACGCAGTCTTTTTCATGCCTCATTGCTTCTGATTATCGAAACAAAGATAAAACCGAACCTGTTTTATCACAAATAGAATCGACCAAAGAACGGATTTCGACGGTAAACTGCTGTTTACCATCCCCATCCACCAGGTCCATGTCCACCGCCTCCACCACCGGGCTGGCCACCGCCGGAAGTGCTGCCGACTTGTGTCACCATCGAACTGGCAGTAAATGTTGCCGCCTGTGTGCCACCGGAATAAGTGGCTCCCGAATATAACCCGAAGAACTCGGAACCACCGGAAACCGTTCCTCCTTTTGAGATAGTATAACTACCGCCCGAGGTCAGATTCGGACTACTGAATAATACCGTCATTTGAGAATAAGCACGGGGAATCTGATAGGTCAGTACGCTGGTTCCGTCGGCCGACTGGATATTCAGTATTTCTCCGTTACTTCCCGAACCGCCATAGATCACAGTGCGTTGCGTACATACACTTGATGTAGGTGTACTTGTTCCTCCTCCAATACCCAGAACAATCCCCGGTAATCTTAAAGGTATTCTGATCGCAATCGAATCCGTCTTCGGGAGAAGTAGTACCCGACGATACGATCACTCCCCGTAATGGTCAACGTACCATTAGAGTCAATGCCGTCATTTCCGGGAACTATAACAATAAATATTGCCACCATTAAGAACAATGCTGTTACTTGCATTCATACAGTCATCGTAACAAAGCGCGGCAACTGTACCCTCATTGACAGTCAACACACTTTTTACTCTCGATACCCTCACTACCTTCCCCACCGGTAGCCTTCACAAGCACCGTTCCTCCATTGATTGTCAACGCACCGTCCGCTTTGATTCCTTTTGCCGACGAGTCGAGCTTGCCATATACACACTGCGTACCGGTAGTTATCACTTTCACCGTGCCGTCATTGATGGTAATCGAACCGTCACAGTTGATACCTTTACCGGCTCCACCTGTACTCTGAATAGCGATTTCGCCTCCTGTAATCAGGATATTTCCGTCACATTTAATTCCTGCACACGAACTTAAATCATTATCTTCATAAAGAGCGGTTTGAGAAGTGAATGCAGTCAGCTTTCCTCCGGAGATGGTCAGGTTACCATCACAGGATATTCCTTTGGAGGCTGCTGTTCCCGCCACTTGTGCCTGAATAGCACCGCCACTGATTACCACATCCAGACAGGATTTCAACCCATGCGCTTTATTATCCGTTGTAGAGAGTTTTTGCAAAGCCTCCGGTCATCGTAATTCCTCCCTCTTCACACTGAATAGCATCGCCGTCTGAAGATATATTCAGTATTCCGCCGCCGATAATCACAGATTCATTGGTATGGATTCCATCTTTTTTTGGCCGAAACTACCGTAATATTACACCCGCTACGGAAACGCACATAATCATCGCTTGTGATGGCATGTTTATAATTTCCGGTAACTGTGAGTGAACCGCCTCCACTGAAAATGAGCTGCCCCTCACTGAACAGACAGGCTTTCATATCCTCTCCATCAGTAGTTGCCGTATAAGAAGACCCATCTGTCAACACATTCGTTGTTTCATCCGCGCATACCACAAACACACGTTTGGAAGACTGGATATTAATGGCAGCACCTACCGGATTGAGTATAGACACCCCCGCCAGTGATAATTTGAATTTCTTTTTCGCTGTATACCTTGAACGAGCCGTTCGTAGTAGTCCCGTTCAACACATACTCTACTCCGCTGACCGTAGAATCGACCACAATATGCGCCCCCCATTGGAAGATACTTCCACTCCGGAAACTCCATTACCTACCGTGGCAGTCGTTCCATTATAGGTAATCGTCACCACGGAGGCAAATTGGGGAGTTCTCTATAAAATCATCATCGGAAGTGACCGTTTCCGACATGCTTCCATACGTCGTCCTATCACTTTCATCAAAAGCGATTGTAAATCCCAATAAGTCTTCCGATCCCTCGGGAATCGTCGGGTTGGGCTGACTGCTTCCTCCACCTCCCGAACCTTCGACCAATATTCGCTTCCTGATCGCCGAAATCGAATGATTCCGTCGTACAATTCACCAACAACAGCAATAAAAAGCGGTATCCAAAACAACACTATTCTTTTCATAATTTCCCGTTTTATATATTAAAACCAGTTTAAATGAATATCCTGCACCGATCACATGCCCGTTTGCCTCATCGTCGTCTGCCTTATTCTGATACAGATAATAAAAATCGAGAGCATGTTTCTTACTTAGTTTCCATTCCGTCCCCAATGTCCATCGCAACTTTTCAAAAGCACCGATCTCATTCAACGAATATGAAAGTTCACATGAAGTATAAGGCGTAAAAGCACATTTACGTATATTATATTCCACCTGAAGACGGGAACGAAGCACATTTTTTCCTTTTCCACTGATATATTCATCATTCTTCACACTCCCGTCATCACCATCGAATTTGGGGACCGACTGACTGGGACGATAGTATATTGCCACCGTTCACGAAGGGAAAACGTGAAGCGGCGCCAGTCCACCTTTCCTGTTAATGACAAGTTTACACGATGTTTCGGCTGCCAATATTCGGGGGATATAGTTTCCTTTTTTAGTGACTTCCATCGGATGGTAATAATGAATAAACGTATATCCTGCGGATGCTTTTCAGCCAACGAAACATCTTATAGGAAACACCTGCCGAACCCGACCAGCGTTCCACCGTCTGCAATCCGTCTCTTGTACGGAATTCACCTTCCAGAGAAGCATCGAAACCGGAGAATATCTTTTTCTTCACTTCCGCACTGGTCCACACGCCGAAATCATCTCCCTGTGCATAACTCTTTCCCTGCCATACACAACAATAACAGGCAACCAACTAGGTATCTGCCTGTATCCCAGAGTCTCTTCTTACTTTCTCTGCCTGACTTATCTTCCATTTCCTTATTCATTTTCTTTAGGTAAGCGGGTCAACGTATCAATCGTATTTATCTCATCTTTCAGCGGTTCATAGTAGATTTTCAGCATGGCTGTATCCCGTAAAAAATCGATATGTCCCACTTCCACACGAACAATGTCAAGTCCTGTCCGTTCGCGGAGATCGCGCAATAAGTCCAATTCTCTTTCGGGTTTTATCAGTTCTATCCTGTCATATTGAATCAATTTACAGGAGATATGTTTCAGCCAGCGATTGCTTTCGCAAAGCCATATACTGACAATGAAAAGCAAGTTGGTACATACCAGTTCGGCATAACTGATTTCTACGGCAAGAGCATTGATTACCGAAATGGCAATGATAACAAAAAAGATAAGTCATCTCACGCACGGGCATTGACTCGGTCCGATAGCGAATGATACCGAAAATGGCAAATAAACCGAGCGCAAAACCTATTTTCAGTTTGACACTTCCCAATAAGAAAATCATCAGGAAAATGCTGATGCTTATCAGCGTAAAGGTGAAATAATAATCACGCCGTTTGCTCTTGGGGTAATAAAACAGATGAATAATGCAGGATACCACCAGTAAATTGAAGCAGAATCGCAACAACAATTCCAGGAAACCTGCGCTATCCATCAATGGTGTTTCTATTAATGTAATATCACTTAGTTCATCAAACATATTATTCAGGTTTTATATTAAATATTCATTAGTTGCTTCTTTTGCTATCTTCTGTGCCATTCTCAACTTGGGTTTAAACCGATTATATTTTAAGTTCCCGGCTGTGAGTACGGTTTCCCACACAATATTTACTAATTCCCGAAGGCCGCACATGCAGTTCGCGCAGTATTTCACCGATGGGTGAATAAGTTCTCCGTCGCGCTTCAGTTCTATGATGGCAAGATTTTCCAATCTTGCTTCTGTTCCGGTTATGAGATGATGGAAATGCACACCGGTATCGATGGTCAGCCGTTCTGTCATTGCCTTATTCACCAATGTAATACGATGAAAATGATTTTCCAGTAGAAGTTTCAAGGTAGACAACTCATACCAGGCATAATTGCGAAGAAACTCTTCTCCTCCATCCTGACGCAACGAGTTTACTCCTTGCACCCGGATCCGCTTTTTATCTGTCCTCCCTTTATTATTCTTATTTTTCACTTCCAGGAAAGTCAGACCGGAAGAGACATACGTCCTTACACGGATTTTCTCACGGATCACTCTTCCGTTTTGATGAGCCAGATACATGGCGTAATCGGGAGTGTCGAGATAGGTAGTGTGATAAACTATATTCCGTTCTCCCTGCACCTCCTGCACACGATAACAGTTACTTGCCCGTTGCAATACGTCCATCAGGGCAGAGAGTGAAACGATATACTTTGTGTCGGTACGGTTCATCAAACGGATGGTACTCATCTCTTCCAAAGAAATGGAGGAGAAAGCGGAAAGTGCGGTGGTCACATTACATGTCTCGTTCATATTCATAGGGGATTAGAGTAGCAAATGTTACAATACTGTAACAAAATGTATGACAGAGAAGCAGAAAAAGGAAAAAAATCAATGAACGGGAGATTCTTATCGGTGAATCGACTGTATTACAGCAATAAACAGTTCTGTTCTATTTTTAAGATTCTATTATTCAGCAATGGTCATGAATCGAATCAAATAGAAAATAAAATGCCTAATTTAGTGCAAGAATATGCATATCACACCCCTTATTATGTATAAATAAAGGATAAACAGACCGTTTTTCATTGTATGAAAACGTCCGTTCTTTTAATGAAAGGTATCCTTGGTCGGTGAGGAACGCCTCCCTTGCTCACCGACCAAGCTACCGTTCATCGGTGAGCAAGGATTTGTAGATTGAAATAAGAGTCGTTTCCAAGCTATTTCACTTCTAACTTCGCTGATTGCTGATCTGGCAAATAGCTATACATCAGAAAAAGAGAGATTCATTTATTCCGATTCTGACGTAAGATTAGTGCAAAAAAGAATGATTTATCAGCAAAGTGCTACCTTTTCACATTCTTCAAACAAACATTTAAGCTCCTTTTGAATTGCTGCCCTCACACCGGTTCTAATTAAAGCAGGGAAAATGTATAAAACATCCTGTTTTTATGTATAGTCCAATTTTAAGCAAACAAAGATTTATTTCTCGCGATATTCCAGCGGAGTCATCTTCACCTGTTTACGGAAGTATTTATTGAAAAAGGAATGATTGTTAAAGCCCAAAGAGAATGCTATTTCTTTTACCGGCAACCGGGTGGTTTTCAGTTGTGCTTTCGCGTTCATGATAATAATCTCCGTGATGATTGCCAACGGACTGTATCCGCTTGCTCTCCGAATTGCACTAGAGAAATGCGCTGCAGTAACTCCACACTTTTTCTGCATAAAATGCCACTTCATGCTCACTGGTATAATGAGCCATCAGCAGCTGTATAAACTGCCTGTACAACTCCTGCTCTCTTCTCAAAGGTTCGTCAAGCTTCCTGCCATAGCGTTTATACAGTTCTTTCGTTCCCTGTAAGAAAATAGCCAGTATGGAGCGTATTATGTCTTTATTTTTCCAATGAATGTGGAAGTGTATAAGCACGAATCAGCAAAAGATATACATTTCGATACAAGCCGGCAATATCGTCTTGCAGAGAAATGACAGGGCTATTTAAGATCATAGGCATAGAGTCTAGCAGGATTTCCACATAGTTGCCGGAAAGCATAAAATCGGATGAAAAACCGGCAAAAGAAATGCGGGTATCAGACGAAACTTCGTGTATCTGAATAAACGAATTAGGAAGGACAATTACAAAATCATTCTTACGAATGACAACCTCCAACAAATTAATGGTAGCTTTCACCATCCCTTCGGTACAGAGTACAAAGACACCGGCTTTTATTTTGCATGGGAAATTACTGTAATAGTTTAAAATATCCCCAGTGATACTATCATCTGCTATAAAATCAATCGGAAGGTCAAATTTGGGAAAGGAGTCGTTTATTATCATCGTCTAGTTTTTTAGTTTATCAAAAATATCCATTCCATCCGAATTCCAAACAAAGAGTTCAAAAATGGTATCTTATATCTTACAAACAGAACATTGTTTTCTTCTTTATTAGGATTGTATTTAAGAAAATAGCAAATATAGAATATTGAATCCCAAGAATGGAGCTTGACGGCAGTCACCTATTAGCCGTACTTTGCACTGTTTTAAATAATACATTAAAATAAAACCTAAAAGAGAATGAGAACTTTAAAAAGACTTCTTTTATGTAGCTTGTACGGCTTTCCTCCTTACATCTTGCGAGGAAACCTATAATGACAAGCTATTCTGGCCGGGTGAACTCTGCCAGAAGTATGGCTCATACATCAAACCAGCCACTTTAGACCTGACCTACAGCGGAGAAAAACTTGTTGGAAAAACTGTCGATTTCAAAACAGACGACAGTGAAAAAGGAACCATCACACTGAACGACATTATTCCGGGAGAAAAACAACTCCTATCCAAATCGATTTATGTGAACAGGGAGATTCCTATACATTTAGTGGAAAGAATATCACAATGAAAGGGGCAACGGTGACATACAGCGGAACCCTCACTCCGAAAACGATGAAACTGGATTTGAATGTAGCAATGCCACAAAGTAAATGGAGAAAAAGTTACGGTTTATCCGGCTTTACGAAAGGCAAGAAAAATGATTGTCGGAACCAGTGGAGGACAATACGTATGGAAAGAATCATCGAGTGAAATATTGACCGGAGCATTCTATGTCCATCTGGACGATGTAGAATTAACCAAATCGGGCAGCACACTGTTCATGAGAATGAAACTGGTTCAGAATGCGCTTTGCTATTTCATCCCGCAACTTCTTCAATCAGTCACCTTGCAACCCGACGGTAACGTGATCGCCAATTACACTACCAGTCCGGAATATATTGGCAGTATCCCTATCAGTAACATAGATCCCGATAAAGATACGGGGACGATTGCCCTATTTGTCATCAAGTTCATGCTTGGTACATTAAAAGAGAGCGACATTACCAGTGTGCTGGCAGATCGCACATGGGCGGCTTCCCCCATCAATCTGATTACCTGGGCAGCAAACAACGGACAGATTAAGATGAACCTCAATCTGCCGGCCATCATCGGTCTGACTACCCAGGACGGTGAGACTCCCATAGATCCGGGACTGATTTCAGGCATTACGGAAGCTCTTCTGCCAAGTCGAACCCTATTCAATTGAAAAAAGTTGCTTGGAACTTTAAATGCCATACTCGACAATCAGTTCCTCGGCATCATTGCTAATATGGATGATGCTAGTTTCCGGCAAGTATTCTACTTGCTGACCGAGGGCATTGTCTTTAACATAATGGAAGAAGAGAACGGGCATACCAATCTTTATCTGGCCAAAGAATCGACCACGGCTTTCATTCAGTTATTACCCGGATTGCAGCCGATAGTGGAAGGATTGCTTCCGGAAAGCATGGCGAGCAATGCGACCTTCAAGAATCTACTCGGATACCTCATGGCAATGACGAGAATGGATTGCCTTTACCTATGGAATTCTGCCAATACGATTGATTTGGGACTAGGCCTTTTACCCCCGAAATAAACATCAACCATGAATATGAAAAGAAATAAAGAATATGAAGAAATTATCTATACTATTTATAAGCAGCCTCATCGGAACGGCAGGTTTGATGACTTCATGTAGTGAAGACTATCCAGGACCGGACCCGGTGGACGTAACAGCGAATTACTCGAATAAATACTTGAGCAAATCCAACCTGACATTAACTTATGATGGGGATGAAATGACTGGCAAAGCAGTCGACTTCAGTACAGTGAAAGGAGAAACGGCTAATGTTACTTTTTATAATGTATTTCCCGGAGAAGAAACACTCAAACTGACTGATATACCTATTTCCGGAGATGCTAACGGTTACTTTTTTCCGGCAACGGCACGGAAATTTAACCGGCAGTACCTTTAATTATAGCGGACGTAGAAAACGGCCAGTTGACAGTGAACCTGACCAATATAAAGATGGTGAACAGCGCACAAATGGCCAACACTTATGCACTTAGCGACATCATATACGGCAGAGGAAAGGATATGATCCGCAATTCGGATACCGGCCTGTACGAATGGGGGAATCCGATGGTAAAATGATTGCCGCACCTCTTTATGTAGACATGGATATTGAACTAAGCAGTGATGGCAGTTTCCTTTATGCGGTCATGACAGGGCTGGTGAAAGGAATGGGTGGTTATCTTCTGGCACAGCTTCTCGATAACGTCACCTTACAACCTAACGGATACATCACAGCCAATTATACAACGGATGAAATGATGCTGGGAGAGCAGAAGTTCAGTGAAATAAACATGGAAGATCCCGAATCTATGAATAAAGTCGCTACATTCGTTATGTATAAGTTATTCTTACCTTATCCGATGGGAGGTTTCCAGCAACAGGATATTATCAATGCCACGGAGGGGGGTAAACCGGATTTATGCTCCATCTCCCAAAGGACTGGCCTACTGGTATATGAAGAACGATCATTTCTATCTGAAACTGGATCTTCCGGCAATTATCATTCAAGTCATGAAATCGCAGGGGAAAAGTATCGATCAGAATCTGATGGCTTTATTGACAGACGCTATCCTGAATTCAGATCCGGTTCAACTCAAGAATATATTAAGTACTATCAGCGGTCAACTGGATAATTCCATATTATCCATGCTGGCAGGTCTGGATAACGCCACTTTCCAAATGCTGTTCGGCTGGATAAAAGAGGGAATCCCCATGCAAATGGAGAAGAAAGACGGACACACTTATCTGTACGTAACCAAAAGATGCATTGACTCCGTTCATTCCTTTTCCTCCCCAGTCTGGAACCTTTGATGGCAGGTATTCCCAATTTTGGTCCGATGCTGTTCGACAGTTATATCATGCCGCTTTATAAGGGTTGGTCTACCATCACCAAACTGCATATAGGTATAGACCTTACAGTCAACAACTAATAAGAAGCACCTTTCTATAAACAAGAAAATACAAGAACAATGAAGAAAATATATATTCTAACTTTGCTACTATGCTTCATCAGCCTTGGGAGTAGTTTTGCCCAAACGCTGAAAGGACATATATATGATGCAAATACCAATGAGCCATTGGTGGGAGCAGCCGTTACGTATAAGTTACAGGGTAACCAGGGAGTAGTGTCGGACATCAACGGGGCTTATGAAATCAAACTGCCCGAGGGCGGTGTCGATCTGGTCTTCAGTTATGTGGGCTACGAAGATGTGCTGATGCCTATTGTGATCGACAGACGTGAAGTAGTGACCAAAGACGTTTACATGAGAGAAAGCACCAAACTACTGGAAGAAGTAGTGGTCAGTGCCGGACGTTTTGAACAGAAACTCAGTAACGTTACCGTTTCTATGGATGTAGTGAAAGCCGGTGATATTGCCCGTCAGGCACCAACGGACATTTCTTCCACGCCCGTACATTGCCCGGCGTAGACATCGTAGACAAACAACCGTCTATACGTGGCGGCAGCGGATGGACTTACGGAGTGGGTGCACGCAGCCAGATTCTGGTGGATGGAATGAGTACGCTGAATCCCAAGACAGGCGAAATCAACTGGAACACCGTGCCTTTGGAGAATATCGAGCAGATTGAAGTAATCAAAGGAGCTTCCTCCGTACTGTACGGTTCGTCGGCTCTGAACGGTATTATCAATATTCGTACCGCACGCCCGGGTTTAACGCCCAAACACGATTCAGCGCATACGTAGGCATATACGGTGATGCAGAGAATGATGAATACCAATGGAGCGACAAGAGTTTCTGGAAAGAGGATAAATATTCGGTCAAACCTATTTTACGCGGAAGTCTTCTTAGTGGTGTCCGAAACCCAATTTACGAAGGATTCGATCTCTCCCACTCCCGTCGTATAGGTAATTTTGATGTCAGCGGGAGCATGAATCTTTTCACCGATGAAGGATACCGCCAGCAAGGATATAACAAGCGTTTCCGCATGGGAGGTAACCTAACCTATCACCAACCGGACATGGGAATGAAACTGTTGAACTATGGTTTTAATATCGATTTCCTGTCTAATCAATATGGTGACTTTTTTATCTGGCGTTCACCGACAGAAGTGTACAAGCCCTCTCCTTTCACCAATATGGGACGGGAGGACAACAACTTCCATATCGATCCGTTTATCAACTACGTAAATCCGGAGAATGGTACGTCACATAAGATCAAAGGACGTTTCTATTATAGTGCCGACAATATCGTACGTCCTACCCAGGGAGCATCCATCATGGATATTCTGGGCAATATGGGGAACAGATGCCCAAACGATACAGAATATTGCAGGCGGTGATTACAGTTCATTCTATCCGGCCTTGGTCGGTATCGGTTCGGGACTTATCAACGGCAATCTGGATGATGCCATGAACGGTGCATTCACTTCATTGGGCAATATCTTTCCCAATGCAACAACTGCCGATTATTGCGACCTTATCTCATGGGTTATGGATAACGGGGTACCCGGTGATTTGGGCGGACTTGCGAACGGACAGTTACCGAGTGATCTGATCCCCTGGGTATCCGGTATGCTCAACCCAACACGAAACACTCCGAAAACGCAGACTGACAAAAAAAGTACGAACTACTATCTCGACTATCAATTCAACAAGAAATGGGACAGTGGTGCGCAAATCACTACGGGAGCCACTTATGAGCATGTACGTTATGATTCCGCCATCATGGACGAGGTCTATAAAAAAGCGATAACATAGCCGCTTTCTTCCAGTATGACCAGCGTTTCTGGGATCGCTTGAGTGTATCTGCCGGTGTACGTGCCGAATATTATCGGGTGAACAATCATCATCGTGAAGCGGAAACAAAGATCTTCGGAACCAAGGTTCCGTTCCGCCCCGTTTTCCGTGCCGGATTGAATTATCAATTAGCCGATTACAGTTTTATCCGCGCCAGCTTCGGACAAGGTTACCGTAATCCGTCCATCAATGAAAAATACCTGCGCAAGGATATCGGTGGAGTCGGTGTTTATCCGAATCCGAACATTAAACCGGAAAAAGGATTTAACGCGGAATTAGGGTTCAAGCAAGGATACAAGATCGGTAACTTCCAGGGATTTGTAGATGTTGCCGGATTCTATACACAGTATAAAGATATGGTTGAATTTCCAGTTCGGCCTCTTCAATAATGCCGATTATACGATGATTAACAGTATCGGCGATGCTGTCCGAATGTTAACTGACGGTCAAGGTTTCGGTATTGGAGCACAGTTCCATAACGTATCGAAAGCCCAGATCTACGGAGTGGAAATCTCGACAAACGGTGTTTATAACTTTAATAAGAACACGAAGTTGTTCTATAATTTAGGATATGTATATACTGAACCACGCGATGCTGATTATCAGGAGCGCAATGCGGTAGAAGGACTTTATACCGATCCTCTTCAGATGAAAGAGAAATCGAACACAGGTAAGTATCTCAAATATCGTCCGAAGCATAGCTTCAAAGCGACGGTAGATTTCCAGTGGAAACGTATCAATCTGGGTGCGAACGTTGCCTGGAAGAGTAAAAATCCTTGCAGTGGATTACCTGATGATGGATGAACGTCCGAAAACACAACTTGACCTGATGGATTATGTTCGTGGCGTTGCTTTCGGCTATTCCAAAAGGAGAAAGTCTGGCGAGCTACTGGAAAAAAGCACAATACGGACTATGCCACCGTTGACATGCGTCTTGGAGTAAAAGCCACGAAAGAGGTTGCTTTCCAGTTTATGGTAAACAACTTGCTGAATAAGGAATATAGCTATCGCCCGATGGCAGTTGCCGCTCCACGTACTTTTTGTTGTAAAGATGGATATTACATTCTAAACTTTCCGCAAGAGTCGGAAATAGAGAAAAAAACGAACGGTTTCTCACCTGTGAAAAACAGGTGGGAAACCGTTTGCTTTTTTTAGAGCTCTCTTCATTCTCTTTTTACAGCCATTCTTAAAAGAAGAACAATCAATATTAAAAATAGAACACATTTATTTTCTCATTTTAAGCACTTTCGCCATACACAATTAAAAATAGAACATTAAAATAAAAAACAGACCTTGACAATAAAGAATTGTTAGTCGAACTTTGCAAAGTTTTATTAAATACGCAATAAAAAACAAAAAGCAAAAAATGAGAAACCTACGAAAACTATTTTATGTAGCTTGCGCGGTATTTTTCATTACATCATGCGAAGAGACTTACAATGACAAGCTATTTTTGGCCGGGAGAAATTAGTCAGGAATATGGCTCGTATATTAAACCATATACGCTAGACCTAACCTACAGTGGAGAGAAACTCGTTGGAAAAACTGTCAGTTTCAAGACAGGAGATAGTGAAACGGGAACACTGACACTGAATGATGTGATTCCCGGAGAAAAGGAAACTCCTATCAGTCATATCCAACTGTATGAGAATGAAGAGAAAAGGGTATTACACTTTCAGCGGAACAAATATCACGATGGGAGGAGCTACGGTGAAATACAGCGGTAGCATTACTCCGAAAACGATGAAGCTGGATTTGAATGTGGTAATGGCTGATCCCCAAAAGCTGGTTAACAAATACGACTTCGCTCTTTATGAAATGGTTCAGGATCTTACGAATGAATTTCATCCTGTACAGTACAAAAGGTGCCTGTTATTTCGATATGAAACCTAAAGAAGGGATAGGAACTGACGAAGCTTCATTAATGTATCTCTTAGGTAACCTTGCCCCCGGGTATTCTTCAGACGCTCATACCTCAATTAATAAAAAGATATCAAACTGGAAAAGGATGGTACTATTACAGCATATTACTCTTCAGATCCAATAAATGAAGAGTTACTGTTCTTACCTTTGAATGGCGATGAAGCAGAAGTTGTTCAAAAACAAATTCAAACCGTTATAGAAAACCGTACTTATGAGAAATCTCCTAATGGACTAGCTTATTGGGGACAAGCCAATAACAAGTTAATATTAAAAACTAAATATTCCCGCAATCATTACAGAAATCATTAAGAATAGCCAGCAACAGATAGATGGTGAGCTTATCAACGGGATTACTGAAGCCATTCTCAAAACGGACCCCATTCGCCTCAAAAGTCTGCTTTCCACTCTTAATGCAATTGTGAATAATGATATATTAGGTTACTTGGTAATGGTGGACGATGCCTCTTTTACCGCTTTATTCAATTGCATCAAAAAATGGTATTCCCATGAATATAACCCATACCAAAGATGGACATACCTATCTATACCTTGGACTATCAGACATTAACTCCTGTCATCAACATACTATCCGGAATTAAAGTCGATTTAGGAGGACTTTCATTGATTTGGCTATGATTGCTGAACAATGGAAACTCATGCAATTATTCAATTTAGATTGGACTTAGTTCCATCGACCAAATAATTACCAATCACTATAAAAGAGAATGATAATGAAAAAAAGATTTCACTTATAATATCGCTTATATTCACGAGTGTAACAGGAATACTGACTTCTTGTAGTGAAGATTATCCAGGCCCCGATCCTGTAGACGTAACGGCCAATTATTCCAATAAATTTTCGAATCCGAATCCTACCTTGACTTTGGCATACAACGGCGAAAATATGACTGGGAAATCGGTGGATTTCAGCACAGTAAAAGGGTGAGACAGCTAATCTTACTTTTTTTGATATTTCTTCCGGGAGAAAAGGCATTAAAGCTGACTCATATACCTCTCACAGGAGATGCAGAGGGATACTTTTTCAAGGCAAAGGCATCGGTACTACCACCCAAAGCACCTTTAATTATGAGGGACGCGTAGTGAAAGGCAGACTTATATTAAATCTGGCTGACGTAACGATGGCAAATGCTAATTTATGGGCTAAGAACTATCGTTTCGCAGATGTAGAGCATGGAACAGGAAAGGTTATTGCAGATGAGGGAAATGGATATCAATGGGAGGAAAAAGATGACAAGATGACTTCATGTGCCATTTACTTCAGATTTCCGGAAACAGAAGAAGCCACAGAAACCAGCTACAACGGTCAAAACATGGGAAGTGTTCTGCAGGGATTATTAGGATACTTGTTGCCTTGCATCCTGAAAGATATAACATTGGAACCGGATGGAAATATCATTGCCAATTATTCGGGAGATGCTTTTAACGAGGAAAACAAGGATTTATTTATCGGTAATGTTCTGACTGCCTTTTTAAATATGGATATAGAGGATCAGGGATATGATTACGGATGCCATTAAAGATTATCAATATACGACTTCTCCCAAAGGATTGGCATACTGGTTTCAAAGGGATGGCAAGATTGTTATAAAAGCTCGATCTGCCGGCAATCATTTCACAGGTTGCTTCCGGCAGTGGAAAAGTGATCGACAAAAACATCATAAGCTCCATCTCGGATGCCATCTTCAGCATGGATGCCTTAAAAACTTAAGAGTCTTCTGAAAACAGTAAACGGTCAATTACAAAATGAGATTCTAGGTTTTATCGTTAGCATGAACGATCAATCTTTTGCAACGTTCTTTGATTGGTTATCAAACGGAATACCTATGCACATCAAGATACAAAATGGTCACTCATACATTTACCTTGATAAAGAAGGAATAGCTCCGATATTAAAGCTTCTTGGAGATTTTCATCCCATAGTATTAAAAATGCTGCCAAGTTTATTACCACCGGAAATGGCCGGACTTGCCGGATTTCTCGAACCGCTAATAGATATGCTATTTATCACTTGGCCGGAATGTGCATTGCTAGTTCAAAGTTTTGACTTGGGACTCGATCTCGTACCTCAAAATTAATATACTATTAAAGAATAAGAACAATGAAGAAATTATATACTCTGATAATCCTTTTTATCCCTAACCGGTTTCGGAAGCAGCTTTGCCCAAACCTTGAAAGGACATATATACGACGCCAGAACCAATGAGCCATTGGTAGGCGCAGCCGTCACATACAAACTCCATGGCAATCAGGGAGCAGTGTCCAACATCAATGGAGAATATGAAATCAAACTGCCCGAGGGAGGAGTCGATCTTGTATTCAGTTATGTAGGCTATGAAGATGTATTGATGCCAATTGTTATCAATAAGCGTGAAGTCATCACGAAAGACGTTTATATGAAAGAAAGCACAAAGCTACTGGAAGAAGTGGTGGTTAGTGCCGGACGCTTTGAACAGAAGTTGAGTGACGTTACTGTTTCCATGGATGTGGTGAAAGCCGGAGATATTGCCCGTCAGGCACCGACAGATATTTCTTCCACACTCCGTACATTGCCCGGTGACATTGTAGACAAACAGCCCCTATGCGCGGTGGCAGCGGATGGACTTTACGGTGGGTAGGTGCACGCAGCCAGATTCTGATAGACGGCATGAGTACCCTGAATCCAAAAACCGGTGAAATCAATTGGAACACCATACCTTTAGAAAATGTAGAACAGGTGGAAGTTATTAAAGGAGCTTCCTCCGTGTTGTACGGGTCATCAGCCTTGAACGGCATTATCAACATCCGTACTGCACGTCCGGGACTGACTCCGAAAACACGTTTCAGTGCTTATGTGGGAGTATATGGTGATGCGGAAAACGACGAATACCAATGGAGCGACAAGAGTTTCTGGAAAGATGATAAATATTCACCTGTTAAACCGATCCTGCGCGGAAGTCTTCTTAGCGGTATACGGAATCCTATTTACGAAAGGATTCGACCTCTCCCCACTCCCGTCGTATCGGCAATTTCGATGTCAGCGGAGGAATCAATCTTTTTCACTGACGAAGGATACCGCCAACAGGGATACAACAAACGTTTCCGTATGGGAGGGAGCCTCACTTATCATCAGCCTGATATGGGACTGAAAATTCTGAATTATGGTTTTAATGTAGATTTCCTTTCAATCAATACGGGGACTTCTTTATCTGGCGTTCACCAACGGAAGTGTACAAACCGTCTCCTTTCACCAACATGGGACGTGAAGAGAATAATTTCCATATCGATCCGTTCATCAACTATGTGAATCCGGAAAACGGTACGTCACATAAGATTAAAGGACGTTTCTATTACAGTGCCGATAATATCGTACGCCCTACCCAAGGAACTTCCATCACTGATATTCTGGGAAATATGGGAACTGATGCCAAAACGATACAGAATATAGCCGGTGGCGATTACAGTTCACTTTATCCTGCATTGGTAGGTATAGGTTCCGGACTTGTCAACGGCAACCTGGAAGATGCCATGAACGGAGTGTTCACCTCATTAGGCAATATTTTCCCGAATGCGACGACTGCCGATTATTGCGATCTGATCTCTTGGGTAATGGACAACGGAGTGCCGAGTGACTTAGGGGGACTTACGAACGGACAGTTACCGAGTGATCTGATTCCGTGGTTATCAAATGTTATCAATCCGTCACGAAACACTCCAAAAACACAGACTGATAAGAACTTCGATTACTACCTCGACTACCAGTTCAATAAGAAATGGGAAGGCGGTGCACAAATCACTACCGGAGTAACCCTGGAACATATCCGCTATGACTCCGCTGTAATGGATGAGGTATACAAAAGTGATAATATAGCTGCTTTCTTCCAATACGATCAGCGCTTCTGGGATCGTTTGAGTGTATCTGCCGGTGTACGTGCCGAATATTATCGGGTGAATAATCATCACCGTGAAGCCGAAACTAAAATCTTCGGAACCAAAGTTCCGTTCCGTCCTGTCTTCCGTGCAGGGTTAAATTATCAGTTGGCTGATTACAGTTTTATCCGTGCCAGCTTCGGACAGGGTTACCGTAATCCGTCTATCAATGAAAAAAATACCTGCGCAAGGATATTGGTGGAGTTGGCGTTTATCCTAATCTGGACATCAAACCGGAGAAAGGATTTAATGCGGAATTAGGAATTAAGCAAGGATATAAAGTTGGTAATTTCAGGGTTTTTGTGGATGTTGCAGGATTCTATACACAATATAAAGACATGGTTGAATTCCAGTTCGGGCTGTTCAACAATGCCAATTACACGATGATTAATAGCATAGGCGATGCATTCCAGATGCTGACAGATGGCAAAGGGTTCGGTATCGGAGCCCAGTTCCACAATGTATCGAAAGCCCAGATTTACGGAGTAGAAATCTCAACGAACGGCGTGTATAATTTCAATAAGAACACGAAATTGTTCTATAACTTGGGATATGTATACACGGAGCCACGCGATGCTGACTATCAGGAACGTAATGCAGTAGAGGGGCTTTATACCGATCCTCTTCAGATGAAAGAGAAATCGAACACAGGTAAGTACCTTAAATATCGCCCGAAGCACAGTTTTAAAGCTACGGTAGATTTCCAGTGGAAACGTATCAATGTCGGTGCCAATGTAGCATGGAAGAGCAAAGTTCTGGCAGTTGACTATCTGATGTTGGACGAACGCGAGAAACAGCAGAAAGACCTGATGGATTATGTACGCGGTATCCTTTTCGGTTATTCAAAAGGAGAAACACTCGCTACCTACTGGAAAAAACATAATACGGACTATGCCACTGTTGACGTGCGCTTCGGAGTAAAAGCCACAAAAGAAGTAGCTTTCCAGTTTATGGTGAACAACTTGTTGAATAAAGAATACAGCAACCGCCCAATGGCAGTAGCTGCTCCACGTACTTTTGTGCTGAAAATGGACGTCACATTCTAAATAACTTTCAAGATTCACAATTACTTAAGAAACGGCTGCTCAATGCAGCCGTTTTTTTTTTTTTCTCCGCATCTGTCATCATTTATCTATATATTGCGTATCTTTACCCCCGAAAACGAGAAAAAACAGTCGATAAAATGAAAAAACAAATCCTACTTATTGCTATCTGTTTTGTACGGCCTTTGCACAAGCACAAGAAGTTTTTGTAACTGCTGTTTTTGTAAGCAGTTATATCTGGCGCGGTATGGATAGCGGCAATGCAAGTGTACAGCCTTCACTCGGCCTCAACTGGAAAGGACTGACCGTTTACACATGGGGTTCTACCGAATTTCGCGAAAAGAACAATGAAATAGATTTATCACTAGAGTACGAATACAAAAACCTGACTCTTTACGCCAACAACTATTTTACCCAAACAGAAGAGGAACCTTTTAAATACTTCAATTACAGTTCGCACTCTACCGGGCACACTTTCGAGGTAGGGAGCCGGCTATATGCTTAGCGAAAAGTTCCCATTGTCAGTAAGCTGGTACACGACCTTTGCCGGAAACGATTACCGGGAAAACGGAAAACGTGCCTGGTCCAGTTATTGCGAGTTGAGTTATCCGTTCAGCGTGAAAGATGTAAACATGAGCGTCGAAGCAGGTTTTACCCCTTGGGAAAGTATGTACTCCGACAAATTCAATGTAGTCAATATCGGATTATCCGCAACGAAAGATATTAAAATAACATCCAACTTCTCTCTGCCCATCTTCGGAAAGCTAATAGCCAACCCTTATGAAGAGCAACTTTATTTTGTATTCGGAATTACGTTGTAGATGATTCTTACACTCAATTATTAACTAATAAATTACCCCCATGAAAAAACACTTTCTTATTTTCGCAACAGGTCTCTTTCTATTAAGTGCCTGTAATTCGGTAAAAAGCACCGGAAGCAATCTTACCCGTTCCCGAAGCCAAACAAGTGGAATGGCAGAAAATGGAAACCTATGCTTTTGTACACTTCGGACTTAACACTTTTAACGACCGTGAATGGGGATACGGAGACTCCGATCCTAAAACATTCAACCCTGCGAAGCTCGACTGTGAGCAATGGGTAAAGACCTTTGTAGAATCGGGCATGAAAGGAGTAATCCTCACTGCGAAACATCACGATGGATTCTGCCTGTGGCCTACCCAACTGACAGAGTATTGTATCCGCAACACTCCGTATAAAGACGGAAAAGGAGACATCGTTCGCGAACTATCGGATGCCTGCAAGAAGTACGGCATTAAATTCGCTGTTTATCTGTCTCCCTGGGACAGGCATCAGGCCAATTATGGTTCTCCCGAATACGTAGAATACTTCTATAAACAACTCAACGAACTGCTAAGCAACTATGGTGATGTTTTTGAAATCTGGTTTGACGGTGCCAATGGCGGAGACGGATGGTATGGCGGAGCAAAAAGACAGCCGTACTAATCGACCGCAAAGACTTATTATAACTATCCGCGAGCTTACAAGATGATTGATGAGTTACAGCCACAAGCTGTTATCTTCTCGGATGGAGGTCCGGGCTGTCGTTGGGTAGGCAACGAACACGGATTTGCCGGAGCTACTAACTGGTCTTTTCTTCGTGCAGGAGAAGTTTATCCGGGCTATCCCAAGTATCGTGAACTGCAATATGGTCATGCCGATGGTAACCTATGGGTAGCTGCCGAGTGTGATGTTTCCATCCGTCCGGGATGGTTTTATCATCCGGAAGAAGACGACCGTGTGAAAACAGTGGACGAACTGACTGATTTATATTACCGTAGCGTAGGACATAACGCAACGTTATTGCTGAACTTCCCCGTAGACCGTGACGGACTGATTCATCCGACAGACTCTGCCAACGCCGTAAACTTCCACCAGAATGTACAAAAACAACTGGCACACAACCTATTGGCCGGCCTTTCCCCCAAAGCATCGGACGAACGGGGAAAAGCATTCTCCGCTAAAGCGGTCACAGATAACGACTATGATACTTATTGGGCTACCAACGATGATGTAACTTCAGCCACTATCGAATTCGATTTACCTCAGGCAGAAAAGATCAACCGTATGATGTTACAGGAATATATACCTCTGGGACAACGTGTCAAATCATTCGTTGTAGAATATAACCAGGCAGGCGAATGGCTCCCAGTAAAATGCTCAATGAGGAGACGACCACTATCGGATATAAACGGCTCCTTCGTTTCGAAACAATCACTACGGATAAGATTCGTGTCCGCTTCACGGATTCACGGGCTTGTCTCTGTATTAATAACATTGAAGCATATTATGCAGGAGAGACTTCGGATACATACACAGCGAAAGCTGCAGAACTGAAAAGTTACCCGTTCACTCTTGTTGGAGTAGATGCGGAGGAAGCACAGAAATGCATGGATAAAAACGACCAGACCACCTGTTTCATCAATGGAAATACACTATTGATTGACTTGGGAGAAGAACGCACGATTACCTCATTCCACTATCTCCCCGACCAAAGTGAATATAATAAAGGGTTGATCGCAGCCTACGAAATATCTGTAGGAACGGATAGTAATGCTGTCAATCAGGTAGTAGCCAAAGATGAATTTTCCAATATAAAGAGCAATCCGATTTTGCAATCGGTTTACTTTACTCCGGTCAAGGCTCGCTACATTCAGTTGAAAGCAACACGGATGATACATGACGGTGAACCGATGGGGTTAGCTGAAATTGGGATACAATAATAGATGATATGGTACAAAAAACAGGAATTATTGTGCAGAAGAAAAACTATACTCTCCGTACCTGGCAAACCGAAGATGTAGCATCATTAGCCCAATATCTCAATAACAAGAATATTTGGGATAACTGTCGTGACGGTCTCCCCTATCCTTATAGTCAGGAAGATGCTAACGTTTTTCTCTCTATGGTACAAGCGAAAGAAAAACATTCAAGATTTCTGCATTGAGGTAAACGGAGAAGCAGTTGGAAGTATCGGTTTTGTACCCGCTACGGATGTAGAACGTTTTAGTACAGAAGTAGGCTACTGGATTGGAGAACCTTTCTGGAACCAGGGAATCGTTACTGACGCCCTGAAAGAAGCCATCAACTATTATTTCGAACACACTGATAAGGTACGTGTATTCGCAGTCGTATTTGAGCATAACTCCCCCATCCATGCGGGTATTAGAGAAAGTGAGATTCACGAAAGTAGGAATTATGCAAAAGGCTATTTTCAAGAATGATAATTTCACGAATGCACATTATTACGAACTTATCAAATAATCCGAATTCATCAACAGTCTGCCGGACAATCCGGCAGACTGCCCATAAACGCTTTGTCAACCCTGAATTAAATCTATAAAAAACCCTCCTCTTTTTGCTCAAAAATCTTAAACCTGTGCATTTTTTACTCGGATTTCTGTCAGAACCAAGCGTTTGAGTAAA
>VOFK01000301.1_pt1 | contig 59519 bp, 121 predicted proteins | sample 5384121 | NCBI WGS metagenome assembly VOFK01 (sample SAMN12384730, study PRJNA508395) | human gut metagenome | isolation source: healthy gut J | host: Homo sapiens | reverse complement strand
AGTGCTCGATTATCGTGCCGCATCAATAATAAGTCTGTCCGATATTTCACGAAGTATGTTAAGTTACAACCATTCCGTTTATTCTCGCTACGCTTCCCTCTTTGTAACTTGTCGTGTAATTATAACAGTTCCGTCCTCAACGTCAATATCGTTTTCTTCAAGAATATTTATAACACTTTTAGGTGCGTCAAAACAGCTTGTACAACAGCCTTATCCGTACCGTATCTTAAGCTTTTATTTGCTCTGTCGCCCAAAATCATATTTTATCGAATCTATTATAATCGATTTGCCCGCACCGGTTTCACCTGTAATTTTGCTTTGCGTCATGCAAATTTATGTCAAGTTTATCTATCACCGCTACATTTCTGACAGAAAGCTGGTTTAACATACTTTGTAATACTCCTTTACTGAAATAATTGAATCAATTTTTTCTGCAATTTCCCGCTGCCTTTTCTTCATTTTCTTGCAATTATGAGCAATGTATCATCACCGGCAATAGAACCCAAGAACTCGTTACGCATAGACGCGTCAACAGACGCCGCAACAGCCGGACGCCATTCCAGGATATGTTTTTTCACAAACGATATTATTCATTGCATAATCAACGCTGATTACCGTATCGGTAATCATATTTATACGTCTGTCAAGTTCCTCCGGAATATCCTTAGAAGATGAATAAACGCTTCCGCCGTCAGGGCAACGGTATTTTTATAAGTCCAAGTTCCTTAATATCTCTTGATACAGTCGCTTGTGTAACATTATACCCGCACTTATTGAGTTCACCTATAAGTTGTTCATGAGTCTTGATATTCTTCTCATGAATTATTCTGAGAATTTGACCCTGTCTTTTTGTACTTCAACTCTTATCCTCCCTAATTACGATAACTTTTTAATTAATGTGTCGTAAAACGACTGTTCACCGATTTTTATTAGTTCAAAATCATATTCGATTCGGTAATTATTACTTCGTCCGCATTTTTATATATCCCTGAATGTCACCGTCCGCCGTAACAACCGCATCCGCATTTCCGTATTCTCCGTCAAGCTTTATTCTTATATCCTTGTTTGACGAAAGTACCGCACTTCTGACAGACAACATATGCGCACATATCGGAGTCGCAACATACAATCTCATACAAGGGTTCTACCACCGGTCCGCCGGCTGATATTGAATAACCAGTAGAGCCGGTCGGTGTTGCGATTATAAGTCCGTCAGCGGTGTATCTGTTTTTACCGCTACACCGTCAGTCGAAAGTTCCATATAGATAAGTTTTTCGCCCGCCACTTTCGACACCACAACGTCATTAAGCGCGTGAAACGAGAATTGAATTTTATTTTCTTTTCTTATTTCCGCTTTCATCATCATTCTTTTTCGATGATGAAATCATCCTGTAAAAAACTTTGAAATAGCGTCCTCCATATCGTCTATTTCAATCTCGGTCATAAAACCGATTTTTACCGAGATTTATTCCCAATACGGGAATTTTTCTTTTTGCACATTTCCGCAGCTCTCTGCAAAATAGTACCGTCACCGCCGAGAACAATAAGATATTCCGCATTGTCAAGTATCTCGCTTTCGGCAACGTAATTAACATTCAATCCAAGAACGCTGTACGCCTCATCTATATAAATTTCAGCTTTTCCGTTTAAAAATTCAACAAGTCGCTTTGTGTTTACCAGGCCTATATCCTTACTGTTATTAGGTATTACCGCTATTCTTTTCATAAATGTATCACCTCACTACCCCTATTATACATATTATACACCACAAATTGCTTTTTTTTCAATAGTTTTTATCGCATTGATTTATTGATTTATATTTGCATTTTTTTTTTTTTCGTTCTATGGTAAAATTCCTTTAATAATTAAGTGATAAGGGGAATTTAAAATGTCAATTTCATTTCGCGGAGCAAAAAATATAAAAAGCATAACGGATTTGATAAATCAGCCGAAATACATTCACCGCTCCCTGCACCTGTATACTTTTTAATCTTGTTCAAAAACACCGATGTTACGTTAAGTCCGCTTGTCGAAGTCGGTGATACGGTTGAAATCGGTTCAAAAATTGCCGATCTTGAAAGCTATGACGCAATGCCGTTATACAGTTCCGTATCGGGTATTGTTACATCTGTAAGCGATACGTTTATATGCGTTGAAAATAATATGAAGTACACCGCAGTCCAAACTCAAAAAACGGATGATATTGATTCTCTTACCACGCGTGAAATGTTGTGGATTATTCGTGAGGCAGGTATTTGCGAAGTCAGAAACGGTATTCCGGCACACATACTTTTAGGTACTGAAAAAACCCCTGAATATATTATAGTACCTACATTTGACAGTGACCCATATGTTTCCTCACCGCAGTTTGCCTCACTCGGAAACACCGAAAAAAAATCTTAAAAAGTCTTAACATTGTGATGAAAATTCTTCATACAAAAAGGCAATTATAGCCGTTGAAAATACTACAAAAAAATATTTTCCGATTTCAAACTAAATCTTAGATATAACGAAAATATTTCTCTCTGCTCGCTCAAAGCACGTTATCCGCAAAGCAGAGATGACATTCTTATGAAAACGCTTACAGGCAAGGATATTGACAAAATAAATACCGTCATACTGTCACCCGAAACACTTTGCAACATCTATGACGCACTTACACTCCAAAAAGCCTGTTACGGAAAAAATTATAACGGTTTCAGGCGACGATATTCTTCCGCCGAATAATTACAAAGTACCGATAGGCTTGCCTGTTTCGTCACTTCTTCACGACAGCGGATATACTTCTCCCGAAACGGTTATAGTCGGCGGTATCGTTGACGGTCGTCAAATCACCGACCTTGACGAGCCGATAACATCAAGTACAAATTCAATCATTGCATTCAATGACAAATCGAACATTCCAAAATACAGAAAAGAACTTATCTAATCAGATAAGTTCTTTTTTCTTTAAAAACTTTATAAAGCAATTCGTATGAACATTCAACAAAATTCTGAATATCTTCTTTTTTGTGTATATTCAAATTCCCTGTCCGTATTTGAACTGTAGCTTTCGTAATAATCAACAATAAACTTAACCTGTTTTGTAAGCTGATTATGCTCGTAATACGGCAGATAATCTTTTTATTTCACCCGCATTTTTCAGTATATCAAAAGTCGGATGATATGTAAGACTTCTTAAATGCCATACATCAATATCATTCCAATCCTTTTTATAACCTTTAAAAATTCGGGGTTTTTCTTATATTCCTCCGCATATTTAACCCTTGTCGGCATATACATCGTAACCGACCACATTATATCCGTCAGCAAATGCACATAATACCCAAGGTAAAACCAATAATCGGCGTTTGATTTATCGTTTAGGTATTCCTTTTTGGAAGTCATTATATCGGCAATCACGTTTCATACCGCTCGGTGACCAATGAGTTATTTTAGGCGGCGGTGTAAACTCACCAAAACTGTCCTTGACCCCGTATCCGCAGTCAGGCGCAACACTGCCTATAACAAACTCTCTATGATATTTTTTAGCGATCAAATTATCAATAAAACACCTTGCCACTCTTAAATGAACTCCCCAAGTTGCCAATATAATACACCTCCGATTACCACTGAGCTATTGCTATATTATACAAAAAGTTTAACGCTGTTTTCTATGTCACTCACGCTTGCCATTTCAGACGGTGAATGTACATATCTTGTCGGTACGGAAATACCGCCCGTCTTAATTCCTGCTCTTGTAAGATGAATTGCACCTGCGTCTGTACCGCCGTCCGTCATAATTTCAAGCTGATACGGAATTTTGTTTTTTCTTAGCAGTTTCAATCATCATTGTGCGAACATCTGCATCACACATAATCGAACGGTCCATAACCTTTATAGCCGTACCCTTACCGAGTTCAATCGCCATAGTCGGTGCGGACGGTGTATCGCCCGTATCGGTAACATCAACCGCTACCGCAATATCGGGATTAATCGCAAAAAAGCTGCCGTTTTCGCTCCGCGAAGTCCCACTTCCTCTTGAGTTGTAAACACGAAATACAAGTCGTTTTCACAATCTTTTATTTCACTCAAAGCCTGCATTAAAATCGCACAGCCGACTCTGTTGTCGAGAGCCTTTGAAACAACATTATCGCCACACTTCACAAATCCGCCGACAAATGACGCGGTATCACCGATTGAAACTGTTTTTTTCAGCCTCTTTTCTTATCTGCCGCACCCAAATCAACATATAATTTGCTTATAGCCGGCTTATCTTTAAAACTTTCTTCCTCTGCACCTATTACGCCCTCAACGCCGTTTGCAAAAACGCACACGAAGATTTACAAGATTTCTCAAATTAAGTCCGCCGACTGACGAAAAACGCACAAAAAGCCTTTATCGTCAATATCGGTTACAATTATACCAATCTCGTCCATATGTGCCGCGAACATAATCTTTTTGCCGCTGCCTTTTTATGAGCGATAAGATTCCCCATTGCGTCAACCAAAAGTTCGTCACAATACTTTTTTTACATTATCGGAAATAAACTTTCTGATTTCATTTTCCGAGCCCGAAACACTGTTTATTTGTGTTGCTTTTTCCAATACATTTAAAATATCCATTATATCATTTCTCCGATTTTATTTAAAAATAATCTGATATACTCCGTCATACTGTTAATATCATCAAGTGACATTACGGAAACAGGCGAATGAGAATATCTGCAAGGAACAGACGCACTCAAGCATATTGCACCGTCCGCTCCGCTCTGCATTGCACCGCCGTCACTTGTCTGTGGCATTAAAACCTGAGACTGTAGCTTTATTTTCGCCTTTTTAGCGGCTTTAATCATTTTTTCTGTTATTTCTTTATCCGCAATTATTGTTCTGTCTGCAAAATTAACAACCGCACCGTCACCGAGTTTTGCACCCGCATTACTTTCACAACCGTACATATCGGCTGTTTCGGCAGATGAAACCGACAATATAACATCGGCATTTATTCTGTGCGAGATACAATTTTCGCACCTCTTGCACCGACTTCACGCTGTACCAAAAAAGCACATATATGTGTCGTATTTATATTCTTTATCAATCGCATTTATAAGCGAGGTACAAAAATACCGCTCCTGTCAAGTGCTTTGCCTTTGACGTTACTGCCAATTTGCATAAATTCAGTGTCAAAAAGTCACATAATCGCCGAGTTTAACGTACTTTTCCGCATCCTCTTTGTCCTTTGCGCCGATGTCAATAAACAGCTTTGAAACTGCCACAACATTTTCACGTTCGGACTTTGTCTGCAAGTGTATCGCTTTCATACCGATAACACCCTTTTTGATTTTATCAGCACCGATTACAACCTTTTTTGAAATAATTTTTTCGCGGGTCAATATTTCCTACCGCTTTAAATTTCAAATAACCCTTTTCGGTTACTCCGCTTATGATAAAACCGGGTTCGTCCATATTAACCGCAACCGCGATTTTTTACCGCTGTCACTGCCTTTTTTTATATGCAATAACATTACCCATTGTATCAACGGTAATATCGTCAACCTTATCTTTAATTTCCGCAATTATCAAATTTCGTATATCGTTTTCATTTCCGCTTACAGCATTTATTTCAGACATTTTTTTTCAGAAGTTCAGCCATTGTAATTCTCCCCTCTGTTCTTTTTTATAAATTCAGTCAGCAGATTAACTGTCGCTTTAACATCTGAAACCGCCAAAGTTTCAACCGATGTGTGCATATATTTAAGCGGTATTGATATAAGTGCCGTCGGCACACCGTCACACGCAACTTGTATCTCCCAAGCGTCCGTACCTGTATTACCGCCGTCAACGTCCGTACTTACCTTTATTCCGTGACGTTTTGATACCGCAAAAAGTTCATCAGTAAGTTTTGGGTGGAGATTAGGACCTACCGAAAGAACAGTACCCGTTCCGACTTCAAACGCATTATCCGAATTGTCAGGCGTTATACCGTGACACACATCAATCGCAACCGCCATATCCGGATTAATGCCGTATGCAGTGGTTTTACCACCTCTGCAGCCGACTTCCTCCTGTACTGCCGCAACGGCATACACATCAATGTCAATATCCAAATCTTTGATATTTTTCATAACACGCATTATAGCCGCAACGCTTGCTCTGTCGTCAAGCGATTTACCGCTGAATTGCTTTTTGCCGAGTCTGCCTACAGACTGTGCAAGAGTTATACTGTCACCGACTGCTACAAGTTCTTTAACTTTTTCAGCACTCAAGCCTGTATCAACCGCCAATTCTTTTTAATTTGGCTGTCTTTCCTTGCTCCAGTAAGCAATTCGGCTTTATACCTATTACTCCCCACAAATCTTCTTTGCCGTGTACAGTCACTTCGGTTGACGGAAGTGTTCTTTCGTCAACACCGCCGACATTCGCGAATGTCAAATATCCCTCATCCGTAATTGATGTGACAATCAATCCTATTTCGTCACAATGTGCCTCAATCATCAATTTAGGTGCGTTAAGGTTTATTACTGCGTTTTACCGCAATCACACTGCCTAAAGAATCGATTTTTTACATCATCACAATACTTTTTTAAACATATCGGCAATTTGTTCTGTCAAACGATATTCAAATCCCGATATACCACGCATATCACTTAATTTTCTTATAAGTTTTCTCATATTAATTCAACTCGTTTACTATTTTCTTAAATAGATTTCCTCTTTCTTCAAAGTTTCTGAACATATCAAAACTTGTGCTTGCCGGTGACAGAAGAACAACGTCACCGTCATGTGCCTTTACTTCTTGCTGTATTAACTGCATCCTCATAAGACGTTGCACGAATTACCTCTATATCTTTACCGTTTCCGGTCTTATTTATTTCAGCGTCAAGCGCCTCTTGAATTTTATCCGATGTTGCACCGATTAATATAAGCACCTTAACGTGTTCGGCAAGTGCAGGTCCTATTTCGTCATAAGGAATACCCTTATCCTTACCGCCGGCTATTATTATAACCTTATTAGGAAATACTCTTAGAGTGTTTATCGTTCTGTTAGGGCTTGAATCTATTGAGCTGTTATAATACTTAACTCCGTCAAGTGTTCTTACAAGCTCAATTCTGTGTTCCACACCGCCGAAAGTTTTTGCAACGTTTACTATAACTTCCTTGCTCACCAAACCGCTTACTGCGGCAATAGCAGCCATATAATTTTCGACATTGTGCATACCCGGTATTTTAATGTCCTTGATATTAAGTATTTCTACTATACCTCTTTTTTATAATATTTCCGTCAAGATATACATCAGCCATACCGTTTCTTGAGAAATACTTAACCGCACCGTTTGCACTCTTGCCCATATCTGCCGTAACTTGATTATCTGCATTTACGATAAGCGTATCGCCTTCATTCTGATAAAGCATTATATTTTTTCTTTGCGTCGATATATTCCTTTGTAATCTTTGTGCATATCAAGGTGGTTCGGACTTATGTTTGTGATAACCGCAATTTCAGGTGATTTTCTCATTGTATGAAGTTGGAATGAAGAAAGTTCAAGAATTACCCAGTCGTTTTCTTTCATTTTTTCGGTATCAGTCAAAAGCGGATTTCCGATATTTCCGCCGAGCCATGTTTTATAGCCTGCATCAGTCATCATTTTATGGATAAGCGTCGTTGTTGTTGTCTTACCGTCACTGCCTGTAACGGCAATTATATGTGACGGACACACTTCAAAAAACACTTCCATTTCACTTGTTACGATACTTCCGTTTTCCTTAGCTTTTAAAAGTTCAGGTACGTCATATCTCATTCCCGGAGTTTTAAATATCATATCGCCAGAAAGATTGTTAAGATAACCGTCACCAAGATTGAACTTTACGCCCAACTTCTCAAGTTCGGTATAATTCTCCCCCAAATCTTCTGCACTTCTTCTGTCACAAGCCGTTACATTCGCACCGAGTGACACAAGATATTTTATAAGCGGCAAATTTGATATGCCGATTCCGATTACAGTTATATTCTTTTTTCCGGCAACATTATACTTGAATTCATCTAATTTGTTCATACTAAATTATTCCTCCGAAATTCTTATTTTATCATATTACTCTGAATTTTCTGACTAAACTTAACTGCATATATCAGAAAATATACCAATTATTTTTTCTATTGTATCACAAATGCGTCCAAAAAATCAAGGAAATGGGATATTAAAGTAAAACCAAGCATAAAAAAAGGATATTGCATTGCAATACCCTTTTAATATTCTGAATTATTCAGCGTCGTCAGCCTCAACTTCGATTGCCTCTTCAACTTCTACCTCAGGGTCTGTTGAATAAACAAGTGTTTCAGCATTATGGTCTTCTACAGGAGCTTCTTCTTCCTTAACTTCTTCTTCCTTTTCAGGTGTAGGAATTAGAGCACGGATTGAAAGACTGATCTTCTTTTCGTCCCAGTTAAGATCTGTAACCTTAGCCTCAACTTCTTCACCGATTGTAAGAACATCTTCCGGCTTGCCGATTCTTCTGGTCAGCAATTTGAGAAATGTGGATAAGACCGTCTACGTTAGGCATAATTTCAGCGAATGCGCCGAATGGCATCATACGAACGATTTTACACTTAACAACGTCACCTACATTAATCTTTGATTGAGCGATTGTCCAAGGATTGTCCTCAATCTTCTTAAATCAAGAGAAATCTTCTTTGTTTCTCTGTTAAGGTCCTTAATGTAAACATCAAGAACGTCACCCTCTTTAACAACTTCTGAAGGGGTGCTTGATTTTTATTCCATGAAAGTTCACTGATGTGAACAAGACCGTCAACACCGCCGATGTCAACGAATGCACCGAATGATGTCAGTGACTTAACAGTACCTTGATACTTCTTGCCAACTTCAGCCTCTGCCCAGAACTTTTTCTTCTTTTTTTTCTTGCAGCCTCAAGAATAACTCTGACTGAACCGATAACACGTCTTCTTCTTTCGTCGATTTCGATTATCTTATAGTTTACAGTTGTTCCTACAAGGCTTTGAAGGTCCTGTACAAATCTTCCGGATGCCTGACGTGCAGGGGATAAATACCTGAGAACCGTCTGTAAGTGCAATAACACCGCCCTTAACAGCCTTTATAATCTTTCCTTCCAAAGTCTCGCCTGATTCATAAGCTTCTTTGATTTTGTTCCAGCTTTCCATAGCTACCAATTTCTTTCTTGATAGAACTACTTTACCCTCAGCATCGTTTACGCCTACAACGTAAACCTTGATTGTATCGCCTTCTTTTTACTACATCAGACGGCTTAAGTGCAGGGTCATCAGTAAGCTGATCAGCTGCTAATTGTCCGTTATACTTAAAAGCCACCCAAATCAACGATGACCTCATTATTGCGAACTTCTACAACTGTTCCCTCTACAATGTCCCCGTTATTAAGAGTTTTTTACTTTCATACTGTGCAAACAGTTCTGCAAAAGTTCTCCTCATTTTTAAATTTTCACTCATAGCCTTTACTACCTCCTCGATAATACTGCCGGGTGTAGTAGACGCTCCTGCAGTAATACCTATTTTATTATATGTTTTTTTCTTGAGGTAAATCCTCAAAAGTTTCGATGTGATAGGTGTGTTTACAGTTTCGCTTTGATATTTCAAACAGCTTTCTTGTATTTGAGCTTTCCTTTCCCCCGATTACAATCATCATGTCCGAATTTCTCGAAAGTTCGTCTGCCTCTTTTGCCTATCCTTCGTCGCACTACATATTGTATCAAAAACTAGGGGTACTTTTTGCAAGTTTTTTTACATTTTGTACGATTTCACCAAAAAATCTCTATTAATTGTGGTTTGTGCTACAATACATATGTCTTTTGAGGCTAAATTACCGTCAATTTCACTTTTTTCACGTCGTTAATTATGACAGCTTTGTTATCGCACCAGCCATTTATTCCAATAACTTCCGGATGGTTTTTATCGCCGACAATAATAATTTGATACCCCTCTTTGTGATGTTTCGATACAATTTTATGTATCTTTGCCACAAAAGGACAGGTAAGGTCAATATACTCACGACCGTTCATCTTGTCATAAACAGCTTTCGGCACTCCGTGTGCCCTTATAACAACCGTATGGTCACTCGGAATATCCTCTATACTGTCATACGCATACACGCCCTTGCTCGCCAAATCTTCGATTACCTGCCTATTATGAATAAGCGGACCGAGCGTTGCGATTTTTTTCCCGTTTTCGATTTCTTTATAAACATCGTCCACCGCTCTTTTTACACCGTAGCAGAATCCTGCCGTTTTTTGCAACATTAATCATTTTTGTTCTCCGATTTTCTTAATATCTGTATTGTCAAACGAATAAATTGTCTGCATAACTTCATCGGCAAGTGTCTGCAAAGTTTCGTTATCAGGCTTTTTGCCATAATATTCTTCAAACGTAATAGGTTCACCGAATGTTAATGTGACCTTGTGAAAAGGCTTGTATTCACCGCTTATGCAAAGCGGAATGACAGGCACTTTGGCATACACGGCAATCATCGTAAACACCCAATTTAGCCTTTACTCTCTTTGCCGTTTTTTTATTCTGTGACCTTCAGGAAAAATAAGCATTGCGTCATTATTTTTAATATTGAAAAAGCACCTTTTAGCACCCTATATCGCCTCTGCCGCGCTGTATCGGAAACGCACCGAGTTTTTTTATAAGTCCGCCGAAAAGCTTATTTTTAAACAAGTCGGCTTTTGCCATAAATCTTAGCGGACGCGGACAATATGCCCCTGCAAAAATCGGATCCCAATTACTTTTATGGTTTACGGCAAGTATCATACCGCCGTCTTTCGAACATTTTCCTTGCCCACTACTTTTTTACTCTGAAAATACAGTGTGTAACGCCTTTTGCTAAACCGCTTAAAAATTTATATAGCATATTTCAGCCCTCCGTTTTTTTCAAGAATTAAGTCTTTTACAAGCTTAACCGCGCCGTCAAAATCATATTCTGTCGTATCAATCAATGTTGCGTCATCAGCTTTTTTCAAAGGCGCAACGGCTCTTTGAGAATCGTTCTTGTCACGATATTCCATATCGGCTTTAATTTTCTCAAAATCACATTCAATGCCTTTTTTCGCAAAGTTCGTCATATCTTCTTTTCGCTCTTGATTCAGCCGATGCGGTAAGAAAAATCTTAACGTCCGCATTCGGAAGTACATATGAGCATATGTCACGACAAATCCATTATAACATTTGCACTTTCAGCCATTTTTCTTTGAAGTTCAACAAGTTTTTTTCTGACTTCGGGAATTACCGCAACATTTGACGCACCTACAGAAACGTCTTCTTCTCTGATACGCTTTGAAACATTCTCGCCTAATAAATAAATCTGCTGTCCCTCATCTGTATATTTTATGTCGATTTCCACTTCGTTAAGACGGCTTACCAGTTTTTTCTGTTTCATTTTTCGCGTCTATTCCGTTGTTAATAGCAAAAAGTGCAACCGCACGATACATTGCACCCGTATCTATGTATGTATAGCCAAGACTTTTTTGGCAACAGCCTTTGAAACGGAGCTTTTACCTGCTCCTGCCGGTCCGTCCACCGCAACTGAAATATATTTCATTTTGTTCTCCTTTAGATTTATTTTACCAAATCGGGACGCAACACCGTTGCACCCCTTAAATATGCGTGTACCATATCTTTATTTTGTTTATCGGAATTTATGTGCATTAAAATTCTTATACACTTCTTTAATGCACCGTCAATTTCCGGCTCGCTCATATCAAGCAATGGTACATCAACTATCCCCATTTTTCTTGCCGCAACAGCCGGGGAAAACTTTGTCAAGATCGGGTGTTACCGTAAAAAATGACAGACACCATATCTTCTGTTTTTATATTGTTTTCCCGAAATTATAGTTTCAAGCATTTCCTTTGTCGCCTCTATAATTTCTTCTCTGTCATTATTTTCAACCGTTGTTGCTCCTCTTATTGCTCTTACCATACTACCATTCTCCTTTGATTACACTACTCTGTGTCCCATACCGATTGCAACATCGTTAAGATTCAATAAACCGATAGCAAAAAATACGCATACACCGATATGTGAACCGTATCTTTGCAATACCGATTTTACCGCCGAGATTAAGTCCGACGCACTTATCGACAATCTGCTGAATCGCCTCATGTGCCGCACCGGCAACCGCACCTTCTTCCGCATGGGTTGAAGATATAACATTTTCACGTTTCGCCGCAACAACCGCTCTTTCAAGCACTTTCGGTACCGCACTGCCGAAATCACTGCCGAAATCGACTGCAACGGAAAGAATACCGTTTTCCTTATTTTTTGCTTTCATCTCAATTTCTTCTTCTCTTGAATCTGTAAGCGCAATTTGTATAGCCGCCTTACAAACCTCTCTGCTGCCAACTTCCATATCCACAACTGTTCCTTTCTATGCTATTCGGCTGCATTCATACCTGCAAGATAGCCTGTCGAAAATGCCGCCTGCAAATTATATCCGCCTGTATAACCGTCTATGTCAATCACTTCACCGGCAAAATACAAACCGCTCACAAGTTTTGATTCCATTGTGGACGGATTTATTTCGCTTACCTTAACCCGCCGGCTGTTACGATAGCCTCCTCGACAGGCCGTACGCCGACTGCGGTAAAGTGTAAAGTGTTTTCAAAACGTGAACAAGCCCGTTTCTTTCTTCTCTCGTAATTTCATTTACTGCCTTATGCGGCTCTATTCCCGAGAGTGATATTACAATCGGTATAAGTGCTTTTCGGAAGCAAATCGTCAAGACTGTTTACAAGGTGCTTTTTACTGTACTTTTCAAAATCTCTGAGCACTCTTTGCGTTAAGCTGTTCATCGGTCAAAGCCGGTTTTAAATCTATCTCTATTTTATATTTTTTTCCTTACCGATATTTTTCAGATATGCCGACATCGAAAGCACTACCGGCCCCGAAATTCCGAAATGCGTAAAAGCATTTCTCCGAAATCGGAATACACCTTTTGGTTTTTCTGATTAAATGCCGTTATTTTAATGTTTCTCAGCGACAAGCCCATTATATCCTTAACGAACTTTTCTTCCGTTAAAACAGGTATAAGCGACGCTTTAGGCTCGATAATTGTATGTCCCGCTTGTTTTTTGCGAATTTGTATCCGTCGCCCGTAGAACCTGTTCTCGGATACGATTTACCGCCGGTACATATTATCACTCTGTCCGCCGTAATTGACGTTTTAGACGTCTTTACTTGCCCTTTACGGCACCGCCACTGATTATAAGTGACTTTACCGTATCATGTACAAGTGACACATTCGGCTTTAAAGCGTATTTTTTAGTGCCTTTTACAACGTCCTGCGACTTATCGGTTACCGGAAATACCCTGCCGCCTCTTTCAACTTTTGTTTTAACGCCGTTTTCTTCAATAATTCGTATTATATCGTCATTTGTAAACGTATATAGTGCCGAATACAAAAAACTTCGCATTTCTCGGATATTGACCTATCATATCCTCAATATCGGCTGAATTTGTTATATTACATCTTCCCTTGCCTGTTATGAGAAGTTTTTTGCCGATTATATCGTTCTTTTCGATTATTACCACTTCATCAGCCGTTTCGGCGGCTTTTCCTGCCGCCAAAAAGTCCTGCCGCACCGGCACCGATTACTACTATTTTCATTCCGTCACACTCCAAGTTTCAATATTTCTGAACATTCTGTCAACAGACGGCAGAATTTCGCTTTTAATTTTTGAGCCTGACATTACATTGCCTTTTCTGAAAAAACAATACAGTAAACGGCATATCATTCACTATTATGTCACCATACTGACGGAATAAAGCCTTTTGCTGTTCTTCGTCATTCGTCATTCCAAGCTGACCGATAAGCATATCAAGGTCGGGATTTGCATACGAGAAATAATTATCTGTCGACGATACAAGCGGAGTCAAGTCATTATTTTGCACTGACTTCTATCTCACCTATCATTATATCATAATTTTTCGCATTAATTCTTGCAATATATTCATCATACGGAAGTGCAGTAACTGTTGTCGGAATACCGAATCTTGTATAACTGTCTGCCACTTCGTTTGCTATATTAACCTTTTTTCCGCACTGTCACTGTTTGTCAAAATTTCAAATTGCAAAACCTGTTTTTGTGCACCGACATGGCGTACATATTTTCCGTCATTGTCCAAGCCCCATTTATCATTGCCCAAATGCTGTGTTGTCAAAATTTCATCAGGCTTAAATTTTGTACTTGTGTCATAATAGAAAATTGATGACGGATTAATCGGAATATTGCTTGCCTTTACCGCGCGAATATATCGTTGAATTTACGATACTGTCCTTATCAACAATATTCGACAGACCCTGTCTTGTTTCAACGCCCGAAAGCAACGGATTTGCCGTATTATACCCGATAAAAGTCATTTGATTTGTTATATACTCATTATTTCTTGCACTGCCTCTCGGTGTATACTCCGAAAGGTCTACCGTTCTGCCTGTCATAAGGTCAATTTCGCTTGCTTCAAACATTGATTCATACTTCTGCAAGTCGGGTACGGTATAAGCATAAAGGCTGTCGATTTTTGCTCTGCCGTTGTGATAATTGTCAAATGCCGAAAACAACAGCTTGCCTGTGCTTAACTGTGAATTATACTTATAAGGACCTGTTCCCATCGGTATATAATTCGCATTGCCTTTCATATCACTTTGATATTTCACTATCGGAAATGTCAAAAGTGACACAAAATTCGGCACTGCGTAATTCAATACAATCTGAAACGTATAATCGCCAGTTGCCATATAATCCGCCATATTTGCAAGCACAGATGTGTAATTAGTAACACCGGAACGTATTTGCTTAAATGTATAGCTTACATCATACGCATTGAAATTTGAGCCGTCCTGCCATTGTATGTTGTTTTTAAGCGTAATATCAATCGTTCTGCCATCGGGAGATACAGTATAGCTTTCAGCCAAAATCGGTACTGCCTGCATTTTTTTCGTTAAGTTCAAAAAGCGGGTTCATACACAAATTCCATACACTCTTTTAACCGTTTCCGATTTTGTCAAAAGCGGATTAAACGTATCAAAATCAAGCAATCCCACGCTTATGCTGTTTGATACTTCCGTCTTATTTTCATCTGCAACCTTTTCTTCATCAACAGTTTCCTGTGATATTCTCTCTTTAATTCTTTCAACGGTATCGCACCCTGTTACAGAAAAAAACTGTACATACGGCAAGCAACACCGCCACTAAACCCTTTTATCCTTCTCATCTCATTCTCCAAATCTATATTAACTCAATAAATGCACCGAGATTTCCTCTTTTTTTCCGTTTGTCTTTCTGTGCGAAAACAGTAAATCACTGTTACAGTAAGTGCATATTCCGCAATTATCGATATTTTCTTTCAATATACCGCTTTCAATAAATTGTTTTTCGATTGCTTTCTGCATATTAACGTGATACTTTTCACCGTATTTCACCGCGGTATCTTCACCGAATTCCTTTATAAATATTTCGGCAACTTCGTCACCTACTTCAAAATGACACTCCTGTATTGACGGACCGATAGCGGTTAAAATATCTTCCGCACGGCTTCCGTAATCTCTTTTCATTTTTTCGATTGTTTTCTGACCTATTCGCTTTACCGTACCTTTCCAACCCGAATGTGCCAATGCGGCTACTCCGAGCTTTTTGTCAAGAAAAAACAACGGTACGCAGTCGGCGAACAGCGTAACCATAGGAATACCTTTCTTATCCGTAATAAGCGCATCAACGCTCTCAAACTTGTTTTCACGCACAATACCGTTTCCGAAATCGTCCTCTGTCACGGTATGAATAACATCTTCGTGAACTTGTTTTGAAAGCACAAGTTTATTATAGTCCATACCAAGCGTATCAGCCATTATTTCAAAGTTTTTAAGTACATTTTTCGCGTGTATCATCACAGTGAAAACGAAAATTCATACTGCTGTAACAGCCGTCGCTGACGCCGCCCTCACGAGTGGAAAAACCGTGTTTTTACAAGTCCTGTTTCCTCAAATGATGTAATTGTGTAATACGAAACACCGTTTTTCCTGTTAAGCTTAAACATCGCTATTCCTCCGAAAATAATCATATACGCTTTTGTGCCGATTTACTGTCCATTTCTTTGACGTTTAACAATTCGTCCAAAGTCGCCTCTTTTATTTTATCAATAGTTTTTGAAAGTAGTCAATAGGGCTTTTCGCCTTTTTTCACCAATTCCGTTTATTTTATCAAGTTCGGAATTGATTTTTACCTCTCAATTTTCTGTGATATGATATTGCGGTATCGTGAACTTCGTCTTGAATGTGAGTTATAAGTTTAAATACGGGACTTGTTGCACTGAGTTCGATTTCACCGTTTTTGAAACAAGTCCTCTTGTTCTGTGCTTGTCATTCTTCACCATACCGAATGTTTCAATATCGACTTCAATCATATCCAGAAGTTCTGTTATCACGTTTAAATGCCCTTTACCGCCGTCAAGCAGTATAAGGTCCAGGCAAAGGCAAAAAACTTTGCGTTTCGTTTCAAAAAGCGTACCCTTTTCAACCTGTTCTTCCTCCTCAAGCGCGTGCCTGAAACGTCTGTATATGACCTCACGCATAGCCGCATAATCGTCCGCACCCTCAAACGATTTTATCTTTGAATATTCTGTATTTACGTTTCGCAGGCTTACCGTTTTCAAATACAACCATTGCACCGACATTATCCGTACCCTGAATATTTGAAATATCGTATGCCTCAATCTGTAAGGACGTTTTTCAAGTCTTAGCTGTTCCTGCATCATATCAAGAACAGTATTCTTTTCACGTTCTTTCATCACCTTAATTTTATAATTACCAAGTGCAATATCGGCATTTTTACGCACCATTTCAACCAAATGAAGTTTTTTCGCCGCGTTTTGGAATTGCAATAGTAACTTTGCGTTTTCTTATACCGCTGAGCCACTTCATTATCGCTTCACTGTCGTCAACTTCGTATTCGGTCAAGATTTCTTCGGTATAAATTCACTGTTTTGATAAAACTGCTTTACAAAATCGGTAAGTATTTCTTCATTTGTACTGTGCTGTGTGTTGTCAATTTTATAGCTTTCTCTGCCGATAACTTTACCGTTTCTGATAAAGAATACCTCACAAAATGCAACGCTTTCTTCCCTTGCAAGTGCAATGACGTCTTTATCGTTCTGTTTATCGGTATTTATAATCTTCTGATGTTCTTCTATATCCTTTACGGCTTGAATTTTTATCCCTTAAATCAGCCGCTTTCTCGTACTCCATATTCTGTGAAGCCTTCATCATTTGCTCTGTCAGTTCTGCTATAAGCTCCTTTGTGGTTGCCGTCAAGGAAACGGCAAATATTAAAAAACACCTGTCTGTATTCCTCTTTTGAAACCTTTCCCGTACACGGTGCAAAGCAGTTATTGATGTGATAATTAAGACACGGTCTGCCTTTTTCTTATATCGTCCGGAAATTTTCTGTGACAGGTCGGCGGTTTAAAAAGTTTCTGCACAAGCTCAAGAGTATTTTTTATTGTTATTCCCGACACATACGGTCCGTAATATTTCGCACCGTCCTTTAAAAGTCTGCGGACTTTCAAAACCTTTGGATACGGTTCGTTTATCGTGACTTTTATATACGGATAATGCTTGTCGTCCTTTAAAAAGTATATTATACTTCGGTCTGTGCTTTTTATAAGATTACATTCAAGCGCAAGCGCCTCTGTTTCGAGTCTGTGACAATATATTCAAAATATGCCACGTTCGACACCATTGCAAGAACTTTCAGGTGTGTGGTTTGAATTTTTTCTGAAAATACTGTCTGACACGGTTTTTTAAGTATCTTCGCCTTACCGACATATATTATTTTATCGTCCTTGTCGTGCATTATATACACACCCGGATCTTCGGGTAAATTCTTTAACTCCTGTTCCAAATCAAACATATTGCCACCTCCTTACACCAAAAATAACTCTACATAATAATGCAGAGTTATTTTCTTTAAATATTATTTAAAATTATTCAGAGAAATTAGATTCAATCAATTCAACCAAAGTCTTAACTGCCTCTTCTTCATCACTACCGTCAGCAATGATTGATATTGATGTACCCTTAACGATACCAATGAAAGAACTCCCAAAAGACTCTTTGCGTTTACATCGTCTTTCGTCTTTCTCAACCCATATGCTTGACTTAAATTCATTTGCTCTTTGAATGAAAAATGTTGCAGGTCTTGCATGCAAGCCTACCGAATTTTGAACTGCCACTTCACTTGAAACCATGAATTGTGCCCCCTGTCTTAAATTTTAATCACATATTTTACCGATATAAATATTATAATTAGCATACTAAAAAAATTTGTCCCACGTCAATCCTTTTTATCGTTTTGTAACAATTTTTAGTTATTATTTACTTATCTTTTTTATTATTCGGATAATATTTTTGTGAAATAATACACGCTTATTCTTCAGTTGTTTCGGTTGTTTCCGTTTCCGTCGGCTGTTTTCGCCGTCAGTATTATCACTGTTGTCAGCCTCACTCGGCAAGTATCCGCTGTTATTTTTTCAACAATTCTCTAACCTGTCTGTCGATTTCAGCAGTAAATTCTTTGTTCTCAACCATATTTTTCTTACATTGTCACGGCCTTGACCGATTTTTTTTTCACCGTTATAGCTGAACCAAGCACCCGACTTCTTGATAATATTGTTTTCAACTGCAAAGTCAAGAATATTACCTTCTTTTGAAATACCCTCGCCGTACAAAATATCAAATTCGGCAGTTTTAAACGGCGGTGCAACCTTGTTTTTAACAACTTTAACCTTTGTCTTGTTACCGATAAGTTCCGTACCGTTCTTTATAACCTCGCCGCGTCTTACGTCCAATCTTACAGATGAGAAGAACTTTAGTGCACGACCGCCCGGAGTTGTTTCGATTACCGTACATAACACCGACTTTTTCTCTTAGCTGGTTGATAAAGATTACGACCGTACCCGATTTTGAGATAACGGCAGTAAAGTTTTAGAGCCTGTGACATAAGTCTTGCCAACAAGCCGACATGGCTGTCACCCATTTCACCGTCAATTTCCGCTTTCGGAACAAGTGCGGCAACAGAGTCGACAACGATTACGTCAAGCGCACCGCTTCGTACAAGTGCCTCGGCAATATCCAAAGCCTGTTCACCCGTATCCGGTTGTGCAACGATTAAATTGTCTATATCAACGCCCAATTTTTTTTTGCATATACAGGGTCTAAAGCGTGTTCCGCGTCAATAAACGCAGCCTCACCGCCCATTTTCTGTGCCTCTGCCACAACGTGAAGTAACGGTTGTCTTACCTGATGACTCAGGTCCGTATATCTCAATAATTCTTCCTCTCGGCACTCCTCCAATACCAAGCGCCATATCAAGGGTCATTGAGCCTGTCGGAATAACTTCAACGTCAACCGAATTTGCGTCGCCGAGTTTCATAATACTTCCTGTACCGTATTCCTTTTCTATAACACTGAATACAGATTCAAGAGCCTTTTTTTCTTTTCCCTCTGCGTCAGTCATTTTTACAACTTTTAGGTTTACTCTTATCCTTTTCTTTTTTGCCATTTATTTTCTCCTTTAAAGTATCACTTATATTTTTATACGTCAATTATATTACATAAACACTCTTTTTTTCAAGCAGTTTTTTAACTCAATGCCGTGCAAAAGTACAATTTATTGTACTTTAGTGATATTTTCAATACGGTTTGGATATTTTCAAACGTAATTTTGCAAGTACCCTCACGAATTTCTTCACGTGTACCGTTTAAATGAAGTTCTTTCACTTCCGTTTCACCCATAACGCATATGCCGACATATACAAGTCCTACCGGCTTTTCTTTCGTTCCGCCTGTCGGGCCTGCTATGCCTGTTATGCCGACAGTAACATCCGCACCTGTGTTTTTTCTGAGTCCATCTGCCATTTCAAAAAAGCGGTTTCATAACTCACTGCACCGTGTTTTTCCAGCGTTTCGCCCCTTTGACACCGAGATATTTCATCTTTCGCCGAATTTGCGTAAGTCACAAAGCTTTCATTCAAAACCTCCGACGCACCCGGAAACATTTGTTATAAGTGCCGCAAAGTCCTCCTGTACAGCTTTCAGCCGCCGAAACAGTCATTTTTTCTTTCCGCAAGCATTTTTACAACTTTTTCGTTTAAACCGTTTACTTCCGCTTTCATATCAATCACCCAAGCCTTATTATTTAGGATATACTTCTATCTTTTTCAACGCCTGCCAAAGCAGCCTCGATAAGTGTTTCAACGTCAAGTCTGCTTTCAGACTTTTCAATATTTACACGTTTTCGGATTTGTTGTAGGGTGCTTTGGTAAACACTGTGCCAGCAGTCCTCATACGGTAAAATTGATGTTTCAAATGTACCGATTTCGTGTGCTCTGTCAACTATTTCAATCTTATCCATACCGATAAGCGGCTGCAATACCGGCATATCAACAGCCGAATTTGTAACGTCAAGGTGCTGCAAGAAGAGTTTGGCTTGCAACCTGTCCGACGCTCTCGCCTGTTACAAGTGCCAATGATTTATGCTTACGCGCCAATCTTTCCGCAATACGCATCATAAATCTACGCATAACAAGTGTCAAATGTTCTTCAGGGCACTTTTCTGCAATCTGCAACTGTATTTCCGTAAACGGCACGATATACAAATTGATTTTTTGATGTATATTGTGCGATTATGCTTGCAAGCTCAATAACCTTTTCTTTTGCTCTCTCACTTGTGTATGGGAATGAAAAAATTTACCGCATCAATTTCAACACCGCGTTTTGAAATCATATGACCTACAACCGGGCTGTCAATACCGCCCGACAAAAAAAAGCAAGGTTGCCTTTGAGCCTGTGCCTATCGGCATACCGCCCTGTCCCTGCACTTTATTTTCATCTGCATAAACGTATGCACCGAAATCTCTGACTTCGACTTTAACCGTAACTTCGGGATTATGAACGTCAACGACTATATTCGGATATTCGTCGTCAAGATAACCGCCGACTTCCATACAAATTTGAGGTGAGTTAAGCGGGAACTGCTTATCCGAACGCTTTGCCTCAACCTTAAATTTAACGCCATCCTTAAAGTCTTTCTTCAAATATTCCTTAGCTTTTGCCTTTTATATCCTCAATATCCTTTTCACAAACAACCGCTCTTGTAATTGAAACAATACCGAATATTTTCGACAATCTTTCCACTACAATATCCATTTTATCCTCATCGAAAACTTCGACATAAATTGTAGCCTGTGCAAAGTCTTGCCTTTACCTCCGCCACATTTTTTTTCAGTGAATTTCTGATGTTGTTCATCAATATATTTTCAAACTTCGGACGATTACCGCCCTTTAATATAATTTCTCCGTATTTTTGCAAGAATAATCTCTTTCATTTACATAAATCTCCTTATTGTCGCAACCTCTTTTGCAATAATTTCTGCCGCTTTTATAACGTCCTCTTCTTCTGTCAATCTGTCAAAACTGATTCTCACCGCACCGTTAATTTCTTTTTTTTATCAAGACCCATAGCCGTAAGTACATGGCTCGGCTGCGGTTTGTGGCTTGAACAAGCCGAACCTGTTGAAACGTATATTTTATGTGCCTCAAGCGAATGAAGAAGTATTTCAGCCTTTATGCCGATAAACGATACGTTTAAAAAACACTGCCGGAATTATATTCGTCAGAGCCGTTTATTTTTAATATTCGGTATTTCTTGAAGTTTTTTTTTTCATTGTGTTTCTCAAATGTATAAGTTTTGATTGGTCGGTGTCACATTCAGCAGCCGCCGCACCGAATGCAAGTATACCGCCTACATTTTTCCGTACCCGGTCTTATTTCACCCTGTTGTTCACCGCCGAACAATATCGGACGTATCATTCTTGTATCTGCTACATACAAAGCACCCGTACCTTTAAAAGCCGTGAATTTTATGGCTGCTTATCGTAACAAGGTCCGCACCCATTTTTTTCGGTTTCACATCTATTTTTTACCAAACGACTGCACACAGTCAGTATGAAGATGTGCATAAGGTGCTTTTTCAAGCATAATTTCTCTTATTTCTTCAATCGGCTGAATAACGCCTGTTTCATTATTGACGTGCATAACGCTTATAAGTATCGTTTCATCATCAAGAACGTTTCTAAGCATATCAAGGTCTACTCTGCCTTCACTGTCAACGTCAAGATACTCAACATTAAATCCGTCAATTTCAAGTTTTCTAAATGCCTCAAGTACAGACGGATGTTCGATTTTGCTCGTAACAATTTTTGTACCGATTTTGTGACGTGCCGCCGCAACGCCGAAAACAGCCAAATTATTCGCCTCGGTACCGCCCGATGTAAACAAAATATTTTTTACTTTCAACACCAAGCATATCGGCAATATTTTTTTTGCTTTCGTTTATGAGTTTTTCCGCCTCAATACCCAAACCGTGAAGCGACGACGGATTACCGAAACATTCCGCTGCCTTAATCATTGCATCAACTGCCGCTTTTGACGGTTTTGTTGTTGCCGCATTATCAAGATATATCATACTCTTTCCACCTTTATTACCAATGCCATTCCGCTTTTTATTGTAATATTGCATTTATCCGCAAGCATAATATTGCTTATGCCGCGGCTGCTGCCGAAATACAAAGTTTCGTCATTCAACGGATATTCAAGTCCGTCTGTCGTTATTCCGACCGCATTATCCTTTATCGGAATTATAGACAGAGTTTGTCCTGTTTTTCCGTTTAACGACAATTTATCTTTTAACAAATAAATTTCATTATTATCGTCTATAAGCACACCGTTTTTACACTTTTCAAGCAATAAAATATCCGCTATACTGTGGTCAAAACGGTCGCCTGTCATGGCGATAAGGACTATGTCTTCATATCCATTATCCACCGCGTAAGCTACCGCAAGTTCACCGTCTGTAAAATCCTTGCGTTTTGGATATTCAATTCTGTCCTTAACTTTTTCAAAATTCTTTGCCGAATCAAAATCACCTATAAGCACATCAGGCACTATCCCCATTTTTTCCGCATGGTTATAGCCACCGTCGGCACATATTATAAAAAATCATTGTCATTGATTTTGCTTTTTTATATATTGATAGTCTTTTTATATCACCGTTACCGATTATTACCGCACGCATTATCTCATAAGACTCCTTACAGAGCCCTCAATATCGTCATTAAACACAGCCGTTCCCGCAACAATTATATTTGCGCCTGCATTAATCGCATTGTCAATATTGTTTGCATTAATTCCGCCGTCAACTTCAATATCAAAGTCACTACCCATTTTTTCACGAATATACGCAATCTTTTCATTAACGCTTTCAATATATTTCTGACCGCCGTAACCCGGCTCAACGCTCATAACAAGCACCATATCGACTTTATCAAGGTACTTTTCAATCGCCGATACAGGTGTTTTCGGATTAATCGAAATCGCCGCTTTTTACCTCTATTCTGTATCATTTCAATACATTCTTTCGGCTTATCGGTTGCCTCGATATGAAAAAAGTAACACCGTCCGCACCGGCATTGATAAATTCATCAATATATCTTTCCGGCTTATCTATCATAAGATGTACATCAAAAACATATCTGTATACTTTGCGTAATGACTTTATAACAGGCATTGCAAAAGTCATATTCGAACAAAATGTCCGTCCATAACATCAATATGCAACCACTGTGCTCCCCTGCGTTCTCTGCCCTTTTTTACCTGCTCGGCAAGTATACCGAAATCTGCCGACAATATAGACGGTGATAATATCATTTCTTTTTCCATTCCTTTACTGATTTTAGTTTATTGTATATTTGAGTATAGCTGTCGTATCGTGACTGAGCCATTTCTCCGTTTTCAAGCTTTTTCTTTTTATATAGCAATCAGGCTCGTTTATATGTGAGCATCCTCTGAAACGGCATTTATTTTGAGAGTCCGCCATTTCGGGAAAATACTGCCACAAATCGTCAGCCTTTATATTTTCAATTTCAAGTGAACTGAAACCGGGTGTATCAAGTACAAAACCTCCGCTTTCAAGTTCAAACAATTCAACGTGACGCGTCGTATGTTTTCCGCGGCTTATTTTTTTCGGAAATACTTCCCGTTTCAAGCTCTCCGTTTGTGATAATACTCAAAAGACTCGACTTACCAACTCCCGAAAGTCCCGCAAATGCAGTCGTCTTATCCTTCAAATAACCCATAAGCAAATCCGTGCCGTCTTGTCTTTCGGCACTTACAGAAAATATTTTATATTTGGCTTTTGAATATATTTCTTCTATATCCTCACGTTTTTTATATCTGTTTTATTAATGCAAATAACAGGAGTTATATTATTAATTTCCGCATTTATAAGCATTTTGTCTATCAAAAACAAATTCGGCTCCGGTGACGCCGCCGCAACGACAAGCATCATTGTATCAACATTTGCAACCGGCGGTCTTATAAGCGACGATTTTCTCGGCATTATTTCAATAATACTGCCTTTTTCGCCGTCCGTTTCAATATTCACCTTATCGCCAATCATAGGTGTTATCTTTTCCTTGCGAAAAATTCCCCTTGCTTTACATTCGTATATGCTATCAGAGGCCTTTACATAGTAAAAGCCTCCAATACCTTTCATTATAGTTCCAACCATAATTACCTCTAATTAAAGTTTATTGTTCTGTCACTTACCTTACTTCCGTCTATATAAGCCTGAACTTCCGCAGTTCCCGAGCCTGTAATTTCAACCGATACAGTGCCTTCGTCCTTTGAGTGAACTGCATTATGAACTGTTTCTCCGTTTGCTACAATTTCAACATCAACCGAATCATCTGCAGTGTCCGGAATTTTTACAGTGAAAGTTCTTGTTGATGTTTGGTTTGATGAACCCGAATCACTGTTTGAACTGTCGGATGTGTTTGAACTTGAATTATCGTTGCTTGATGTATTTGAATTGCTTGAACTGTTTTTGGTTTGTGCTTGCATTGTTTTTGTTCATTTTTGTCTGTGATGAATTCTTTTGTTCCGCTTGTTGATTTGATTGATCTGCCTGAGCTTCTTCACCCTTTGAAAGTACAATGCTTACATATGAGCCTTTATTTGCAGTCTTGCCAAGTTCAGGGCTTTGTGAAATAACAGTTCCCTCTTGTGCCGAAGACGCTTTTCTTGAAACGTTACCGAGATTTAAGCCGTTTGCTTTTAAGTGTTGCCTCTGCCTGTTCTCTGCCCAAACCGATTATGCTCGGAACTGATACTCTTTCAGCTGCAGGAGTAGCTTGCGCACTGCTTTCTCCCTTACCTTTGCTGACGTGGATATTTATAATATCGTCTTTGTTAAGCTTTGTTCCGCCCAAAGGTGTCTGACGAATTACATATCCCGACGGTACATCATCAGATTCTTCCTCAACAACCGTATAGTTAAGTTCAAGTTCAAGTATTTCCGCAATAGCCTCATCAAACTGTTTTCCCGTAACATCAGGCGCTACAATATCACCGCCCGATGAACCTATTGAAACTATAAGTTTTACATCAGAATTTTTTGCCACAATCTTTTTTTGGCTGTAGGATCTTGCGAAATTACGCAGTTTTCCGCAACCGTATCCGAAAGCGAATATTCGATTTCATCAGCCAAATGAAGTCCTGCCTTTTCAATTTCCGCAGTTGCCGCTTCAACAGTCATATTTTTAAGATCAGGCACAATCGCCTCTTTACGCATATTTATAAAGAAAAATGTTCCGAGTACTATAAGCAAAATAACCGCTGCCGTTGAAATTGCAAGAACAACCGCAATTCTATCCTCTTTTTTTTGCTTTTTATTCTTTTTCTTCACAACTTGTTTACGTTTTGTACGACCTCTTGCAGGAAGTTCCTCTTCATAAGGTTCTTCCTCCTCTACCGTTTCCGGCACATCAAGATTATCGTCAAAATCACTTTCGTCGTCATACGCATAATCTTCCTGCGGTGTGACTTCTTCATATACATCATCGCGTGCTCGGAAGCGGCTCATCTGCAAGTACAGCATGAAGATCGTCAACAAATTCCTGTACATTTTGGTATCTGTTACTTTGTTCTTTTGAAATTGCTTTCATTGTAACATACGCCAAATCAGTCGGTATATCAAGATTTACGCATTTAACGTTTACCGGTTCTTTTTCAAGGTGCATAAGTGCAACGCTTACAGGGTATCACCGTCAAACGGAACTTTTCCGGTAAGCATTTCGTAAAAGCACAATACCGAGTGAATATATATCACTTCTTGCGTCAGTAAATCCGCCTCTTGCCTGTTCAGGCGAAATATAATGCACCGAACCCAAAGCACTTCCGCCGACAACGGTAGTTTCTCCCCCTGCAACAGCTCTGGCAATACCGAAGTCCGTTACTTTCAAAGTTTTGTCCTTTGTCATAAGAATATTTTGAGGCTTAATATCACGATGTATTATATTAATCGAATGTGCCTCACTTATACCTTGTCCTATCTGAATAGCAAAGTCGCACGCCTCCTGCCAAGGAAGTGCGCCCTTTGCTTTATGTATTCTTTAAGTGTAATGCCGTCGACGTATTCCATAACCATATAATTAAGACCGCCCTCTTCGCCGACATCATAAACAGACACAATATTATTGTGTACCAAGCTCGCCGATGACTGAGCCTCTTTTTATAAAGTTTGAAACAACCTGTTCTTCACCCTCAAGCGAATCACGAAGTATTTTTATCGCAACATATCGGTTTAAAAGCGTATCTTTCGCCTTATAAACTGTAGCCATACCGCCCGTACCGATTTTTTTTCAAGCATATCATATCTATTTCCAAGTGTTATTCCAACTAAATTATCACTGTTCATTATCACATTTCTCCCTTTCCAAAGCCACAATGGTAATATTATCTCCGCCGCCTCGTTCATTTTGCAAGTGCTACAAGTTCTTCCCGCACTTTTCTGAAGGTTGCTTTTATTTTTAATATATGTTCTGATTTCATCGTCCTCTACGAAATTTGTAAGGCCGTCAGAGCATAGCACAAGAGTTTCACCGTTATAAGGTTTAATCGGAAATATCTACTTTTACGGTGTCCTCTGCAACCCATAGCACGCGTTATGTAGTTCTTTTTAGGGTGATTTTTTGCCATTTCGGGACTTATTTCACCTCTTGATACAAGTTCCTGTACATAGGAATGGTCTTTTGTTATCTGTTTGATTTCGTCACCTATCATATAGGCTCGTGAATCTCCGACGTGTGCCGTAATAATTTTGTTTTTGATAAATCATTGCAAGCGTCGCAGTTGTTCCCATTCCCATTACTTTATAATGATTCTTTGCATAATTATATATGATACTGTTCGCCGATATAAACGCCCTGACGTATAACTTCTCCTGCCTCTACATAGTCGAGTTCGGTATCAAGATTTTTTTTCTAAGTGGTTTTCTATAATATCGACAACCATCATACTTGCGACTTCACCGGCTTGATGACCGCCCATTCCGTCCGCAACAACTGCGTAAGGGAACGTGTCGCTTTCATTTACGTAATAATTGTCCTCATTAATTTTTCTGTGCATTCCTATATCGGTAACCGCACCAAACTGCATTTTGAAAATCACCTCATTTCACTAAAGAATTATAGCTTTTTGATATTATATCACTTTTTTTCTCAGTTGTCCACAGGAAGCTGATATATCTGAGCCGAGTTCACGTCTTACTGTCGCATTTATACCAAGATGTGTCAATTTTTCTTGGAACGCTCTTATATCGTCATTACTTCCTTTTTTCAAAATTTCTTTCTTCAACTTTATTTACAGGTATAAGATTTATATGCCCATGCAGGTCACGGACAAGATTTGCCAGTTCCTCTGCATTTGCCATACTGTCATTTACACCGTGAATAAGAGAATATTCAAAACTGATACGTCTGTTTGTCGTCTTTACATATTCTCTGCAAGCCGTCAATAATTCTTCAATATCGTATTTATGATTTACAGGCATTATACTGTCACGAATTTTCATTGTTAGGCGCGTGCAGAGATATTGTCAGCGTTATAGGAAGTTTTTCCTTTGCCAACGCGTATATCCCCGGCACAACACCGCAGGTTGACAGTGAAATGTGTCTGTATCCTATGTTAAGTCCTTTTTCATGGTTTACATTGTGCAAAAAACTTTATGACGTTATCGAAATTGTCAAGCGGCTCGCCTATACCCATCATAACAATATTGCTTATACGCTCGCCGACGTCTTTTTGTGCAAAAATAACTTTGATTAAGTATTTCACCCGGCGTTAAACTTCTGTAAAGTCCGCCTATCGTTGACGCACAAAACGACAACCCATTCTGCAGCCGACTTGACTTGATATACAAATCGTAAGTCCGTGATGATAACGCATAACAACGCTTTCTATACAATTTCCGTCCGGAAGTTCAAAGAGATATTTTACAGTACCGTCTATTTTCCGATACATATTTTTTCTCTGATTTTAAGCGTTGAAACATACGTTTCTTTTTCAAGTTTTTCCCTTTGTTGCCTTTGACAGGTTCGTCATTTCATCATAGCTTTCCACGCCTTTATGAAGCCATGAAAAAATCTGCTCGGCTCTGAATTTCTTCTCGCCGACGGATGTAAGCTATTCAATTAATTCATCATATTCAAAATCTTTTAAATCAATCATTTACTTAATCCTTTTCATCTTACAGATATAAAAATCCGTCTGTGTTATCTATATGCGGATAAAATGTCTTTTCAAATACTTTTTTCAAAATTTTTCGTTATCCGCCGTAAAGCTGTCTGTAACAGCCTCATTTTCTTCTTTTTTTTTCAATTGTACACGTTGAATAAACAATCTCACCGTTTATTTTTAAGATATTTTGACGCATTGTCAAGTATCTGTCTTTGAATTTTCGGTAAATCGTTATCCTCTGCCCTGTTCCACTTTATTTCGGGCTTTCGTCCGATTATTCCCAAACCCGAACACGGAACATCACAAAGTATTTTTATCTGCCGTATTTATCATAACTTTCGTCTATTTTACAGCCGTCCGAAAGTTTAGGTTCGATTATCGTTATTCCGAGCCTTTCGGCATTCTTTTTATAAGCTCTATTTTATGTTCGTGTACGTCAAAGGCATATATTTTGCCTTTGTTGTTCATCAATTCCGCAATATGCGTTGTCTTTCCGCCCGGTGCGGCACACATATCAATCACTGTGTCACCCTCACACGGTGCAAGCACTTTTGCGGTCTGCATCGCGGCTGAAGCCTGTATTGTGTAATATCCGTCATTATATAAACTGTCCGCCGAAATGTCAAATCCGTCCGACACTATATAACCGTCATAAACTTCGGCATTTATTCCGTTGTCGTTAAACTTCTTGCAAAGTTCATCTGCCGTTATCTTTAGTCTGTTCGGTCGAATATTAAGTCTTTTTTCCATGCCGAAACTTTCAATCAATTTTTCGGTAAAATCATATCCGAATTCATCAATCCACTTTTCACAAAGCCACATCGGGAACGAATATTTTGACAGATAAATATTCTGTTTTTTTTTATCGGACGGATATTCGATTTCTGTTTTCGACACATTTCTCAAAAGTCCGTTTACAAATCCTGCCGATGCACCGTGACCGTATCTTCTTGCCAGCTTTACACTTTCATTCACTGCGGCACTTGTCGGCACTTTATCCATAAACATTATCTGATATATTCCCATTCTCAAAATTATAAGAATGTACTTCGATATTTTTTTTCAATTTTATCTTTGAAAACTTTCCTATAACATAATCAAGAGTCAATTTTCTGTCTGTGACGCCGTAAACAAGATTGAAATAAACGCCTTATCCTGTTTTTGGCATATCCGTTTTCAAAGCTTTTTTTTTCAATGCCATATTTGAATATGCTCCGTTAAATTCAACGTCGTATATTACTTTCATTGCAATTTCTCTTGCGTTACTCATTAATCTCTCCTACGATTTGCCAATAAAACAAGTCTTAAAAATTGAAGTGCCGTTGACGCAACCGCCGCAACATATGTCATAGCCGCCGCCGTAAGTGTTTTTTGCACCTGTAAGCTCATCACCCTCAAGTAAGTACATACTTTCAAGAGTTTTCATTGCACGTCTTGACGCATTGATTTCAGTCGGCAATGTTACAAGCTGAAATACAAGCACCGCACCGAAAAGTATCGCACCGACCATTGCCAGTCTGCCAAGTCCAAGTATAAGTCCGATTATGAAAATCGGCATTGAAAGCATGTTGCAGACATTTACTATCGGCACAATTCCGTTACGAATTTTTATCGGAACGTATCCTACTTGATGCTGAACCGCGTGACCGCATTCATGTGCCGCAACACCTATTGCGGCTACCGATGTAAATTATATGTTGAATCCGACAGTCTTATGACGTTTTCATTCGGGCTGTAGTGGTCTGTAAGGTCGCCCGAAACGTGTTCAATTCTTATATTCTGAAGTCCGTTTGCATCAAGAATTTGTCTTGCCGCACTTGCCGCAGTAATTCCTCTTGAAACTTCTTACATCATTGTATTTACTGAAAGTCGATTTAACTCCCATTGACGCAAACAATGTAAGTAAAAAATGCAATTATTACAACTACATACGTTGGGTCAAAATAATAGCTGAACATAATTACTCCTTTCCGAGTACAACTCTAATTCAATTTCATGTCCTCTTGCATAATCTTCAACATTCATTTTTTTTTTTACTGTTTGGAAACTGTGCCGTTACAATGTACAATGTTCCCTCACCGCAAGAAATTTTAAGTCCTTTTCCCTTTTCAAGTGCAAGTATCTCTCCCGCCTCTTTATCCGAATTTTCATCACAAACTCTTGCGGAAACAATTTTTAAAATTCCGTCTTTATATTTTGTGCAAGCAAGCGGCCACGAATTCATACCACATATCAGTTTTTGAAATTTCACGAGCCGATTTGCTCCAATCTATAACTCCGTTTCTCTTGAAATCATAGGCGCATATGTATGCTCCTTATCATTTTTGCGGAGTAGGTGTTATACTGCCTTTTTCAAGTCCGTCTATTGTTTTTTAAAAGCAAGTCGCCGCCTATTACGGCTAAACGGTCAAATAATTCTTCTGCCGTTTCATATTCGCCGATTTTGGTTTCCGCTTTTTAAAAAGCATATCACCCGTGTCAAGTCCGCTGTCCATTTTTTCATCGTTGTAACGCCGGTAACCTTTTCGCCGTTTATAATCGCCCACTGAATAGGTCCCGCACCTCTGTACTTCGGCAAAAGTGACGCGTGTACATTAATACAGCCGTATTTCGGATAATCTATTATATAATCAGGCAAAAAATTTTTGCCGTATGCAACAACGACAATAAGCTCCGGTTTCAGTTTGTCAAGAACAGGCTGAAGTTCACCGTTTCTCAGTTTTTCGGGCTGATATATATTTTTCTATACCTGCCTCAAGTGCCGCCGCCTTAACATCAGTCGGTACAAGTTTATGTCCTCTGCCTTTCGGTCTGTCCGGCTGAGATACAACACCCACAACATCAAGACCTGCGTCTGTCATAGCTTTAAGGCTCGCCGCCGCAAAATCGGGTGTACCCATAAATAAAATTCTCATTCAACCATCTCCGTTAGTCAATAAATCTAATTACTCTGTCCAAGAACAATTTACCGTCAAGGTGTTCAATTTCGTGACAAAAAGCTCTTGCCAAGAGTTCCTTACCTGTGATTTTAAACCACTTGCCGTCCCTGTCCTGTGCTTTTACGGTTACTTTGACATTCGGTCTTGTAACCTCGCCGAACACCCGGGTACGCTAAGACAGCCTTCGCTGCCGGTCTGTTCTCCGCTTTCTTCTACTATTTCAGGGTTTATAAGTTCAATTTTTTACCGTCACCGACATCTATGACAACCGCACGTTTCAGTATTCCCACTTGCGGGCTGCAAGTCCGACACCGTCACGGCTTTGCATTGTTTCATACATATCGTCAAGAAGTATATGAAGTTTTTTCGTCAAACTTCACTACAGCTTTGCATTTCTTATAAAGGATTTCATCGCCTTTTTCCCCTTTATTTCTCTGATTGCCATTATGTTTCCCCTCTCTAATTTATCATACCGGGTGATTTGTCTATTATTATCGCCACATCCGAAAATTCCTTGTTTTTTCTGCATGTCATTTCAGCTTGTGAAAGTATCTCACCCAAGTTATCGTCATCTTCGCATTTAAAAATAATCTGCCATCTGTATTTGTTTTTATATTTTTGAAATATATGACGGCACAGGCCCTAAAATCTGTATTTTCTGTGATATATTCTGTGTTTTTTCGGCAGTGTTTAAAAAATATTTTGCCGTTTTTCGCAACAATATTTTCAACATTGCCTTGAAAATGCACACTCACTATTTTACAAAACGGCGGATACCACATAAGCTTTCGTTTTGCAATTTCCTTATCGTAAAAAGTTCTGTAATTGTGACTTTTTACAAGGCTCACCGCCTCATGTTCGGGCGTATACGTCTGAATAACGGCTCTGCCCTCTTTACTTCCTCTGCCTGCGGCACGTCCCGAAACTTGTTCAAGCATTGCAAAAGTTCTCTCACAGCTTCGGTAATCGTTAATATTGAGCATTGTATCTGCCGTTATAACTCCGACAAGCGTTACATTTTCAAAATCAAGTCCTTTTGCCACCATTTGCGTACCGATAAGAATATCGATTTTATCTTTTTTCAAACTTCTGTAAAATCTTCTCGTGCGACTGCTTTTTACCCGTTGTATCCATATCCATTCTGACAGTTGTCGCATTTGGGAACAGACGGTTAAATTCGTCCTCCACCTTTTTGCGTACCGCCGCCGAAATAACGTATATAATTACTTCCGCATTTCGGACAAAGCTTATAATTCGGTCGTTCATATCCGCAGTAGTGGCACTTTAATTTATCCTCAAATTTATGATATGTAAGCGATATGTTGCAATTCGGACAATGCGGTACATATCCGCAACTGCGACACGAAACAAATGTAGAAAATCCACGCCTGTTAAGAAACAAAATTGTCTGTTCACCGCGTTTTAAATTTTCTTCGATTTCGTTATACAATTTTACCCGAAAGCATACTTTTATTGCCCTTTTTCCAACTCGCTGCGCATATCAATAACCGATATTTCGGGCATTTTATTTTTATTGTATCTTGTATTCATTTCAAGCAACTTATATTCGCCTGTCTGTGCTTTTGTAATAGCTTTCAACAGACGGCGTTGCCGACGCCAAGACAACCGCCGCACCAAACTGACTTGCTCTGAATATTGCCGTTTCGCGTGCATGGTATCTCGGTGACATATCCGACTTATAAGTATCGGAATGTTCCTCATCCATTATTATAACGCCGATATTTTTTAAGCGGTGTAAAAATCGCACTTCTTGCACCGATTACAATATCAGCCTCACCGTCACGAATTTTCTTCCATTGGTCATATCTTTCACCGGCGGACAAACCGCTGTGAAAAAAATAGCAACTCTGCCGCCGAATCGCGACATAAATCTTGAAACCATCTGAGGTGTAAGCGATATTTCGGGTACAAGCATAATCGCACTTTTACCCATATTTATCACATTTTCAATCGTCTGCATAAAAAACTTCGGTTTTACCGCTGCCTGTCACACCGTGCAGAAGATATATTCCTCCGTCACCCGATTTTACGGAATTTGTGATTTCATCTATCGCGTATTCCTGTTCCGGTGTCGGAACCATCTTTTCTGTTTTCTCAAAAAAACTCTGTTCCAATACGGATCACGTTCAACCGTCATATCAAACACATTGACAAGATTTTTTTCTTTTCAAGCGCTTTTACGGTACTGTGTGAGCCGTTTGTGAATTTCTGCAAATCGGCAAGAGAAACATACTCGTTTTCGCTTAGCACTTCAAGCATTTTTGCTTGAACAGGTGCTTTTCTGCGTAAATTTTCGGCACTTTCAAGTGCTGTTTCTCTGTCACATATAAGCTTTACACTTATTTAATTTTTTTATCCTTAATATCAACCGATTGTCTGTATTCCTTTTTTAAAGTACCCTCTTTAATCATTGCACGGACTTGATTTTGTATATCAACTCCGCACATTTCTTTAAGTTCTTTAAATTCCATACTCCCGCCGTTATCGGTAAGTATTTCCGTAATACGTCGGCGTATCTCCGACTTTTCCTCACTTTTATTTTCAAGAATAATCCATTCTTTCGTTTTAAGTGCCGTACCTGAAGGAACAATCGTATGAATTATATCAAGGTATGATGCAAGATATTTTTTATGCATCCACTCGATAAGTTCAAGCATATCTTCGTCAAAGCCTATCGAATCATTTGCCGTTCTTATTATGGATTTAAGACGTTTACTGTCACTTGTATCCGCAGTGCCGACACAAAATCCCTCAATTTCTCTGTTACCGGAAGAAAACGGAACAAGCACTCTGCTGCCTATTTTAATTTTGTCTTCAAGTTCTTTCGGGACAAGATAATCAAAAAGGTTTATCAACTTGCTTTGACTTATTATCCACAATAATTTTTTGCTATCATTATTATTCGTTATCTTCTGTATCGTCTTCTGCAACTTCGATTTCTTCCGGCTGTACGTCATCATTACTGTTTAGAGAAAAGAATAGCCGCAGCCTTTTCGTCCTCCCAAGCCTTTGCACGCTTGATAGCCTCTGAGCGAACATAGCCTACTTTTCCCTCTACGATTTCCTCTGCCGCAACTGATACAGGTTTTTCATCGCCGTATGCGTCCATATCGTGCATACGTTCTTCACCAATCATTCTCGCACGTTTTGCCGCCATTGTAACAAGTGTATAACGGCTGTCCACACACTTTTGAAAGTTCCGAAATTCCAGGTTTAATCATCATAATAATATTCCTCCAGTAATCAATAATTTTCAGCTAATAATTTATCAACAAGGTTACGCATTTGAACCTTATCACGCATTGTTTCTTCGACTTCACGAACACACTCGCCAAGTTCGTCGTTTACGAATATACAGTCATACTTCGGCGACTGAGATAATTCCCATTTTGCCGCCTCAAGTCGTTCTTCTATTTGTTCTGCCGTTTCACGGCCTCTGTCCTCAAGTCGCTGTTTTAAAACTTTCATTGACGGCGGTGCTATAAACATAAGTACTGCCTCTTCAAAAAGTTTCTTAACTTTAAGTGCGCCTTGCGGTTCGATTTCAAGCAAAACGTTTTTTGCCGCCGTCAAGCATATCTTCAACAGTCTTTTTCGGAGTACCGTAATAATTGCCGCTGTACATAGCATATTCAAGCATTTCTCCGTTGTCTATCATCTTCTTAAAGTTTTCCACCGTTGTATAATTATATGTCACGCCGTCGGTTTCACCTTTGCGTTTTTTTCTCTCGTTGTTGACGATACGGACAAAAATACGTCGTTATTTTCATTTGCAAGAAGTTCATTACAAATCGTTCCTTTGCCCGTTCCCGACGGTCCGGACATTACAAAAAGTACACCTCTACTCATCGCCTTTAACGCTCTCCTCTCCTGTATCACCGCTAAGTCTGCCTGATACCGTTTCCGTCTGCAAAGCCGACAGAACAATATGGTCGGAATCGGTTACTATAACGGCTCTTGTTCTTCTGCCGTATGTTGCGTTTATAAGATTACCCTTATCCTCCGCCTCACGAATTATACGTTTAATCGGCGCGGACTCTGGACTTACAACTGCCACAACACGTTCGGCATTAACCATATTTCCAAAGCCTATATTTATAAGTTTCATTATATCACCTGTTATTCAATATTTTGAATTTGCTCTCTTAATTTTTCAATTTCACCCTTTAGCGTTACAACGGTTTTGGCGATTTCAATATCCACTTGCCTTTTGAACCGATTGTATTTACTTCACGGTTAATTTCCTGAATTAAGAAATCAAGCTTTCTGCCTGCCGGCGAACCGCTGTTTATTATAGTGTCAAATTCTTCAAAGTGACTGCCAAGTCTTACCGTTTCCTCATTTACTGCCACTTTATCGGCATAAATTGCAACTTCGGTAAAGTATTCTTTGCTTCGTCTATTTCTTTACCGTCAAGAACTTCTTTAATCTTTTTCGTAAAGTTTGTCACTGTATTCCTTAACAGTCTGCGGTGAACGCTCGTCTACTTCCTTGACAAGTGTACGCATATAGTCAATTCGCTCGCACAAGTCCTTTTGTATTCTCTCACCCTCACGCTCACGCATTGCGATAAAGTCGCTAAGTGCGCCGTCAAGAACGGTTTTAACCGTATTCCACAGAGCCTCCTCATCTTCTTCAACTCTTTCGGTTGAGAAAATGTCCGGATTTGACGCAACGTTTGATACTGTTATATCGTCCTTTAATCCGAATTCATCTCTAAGTTGGTATAAAACATCTATGTAATTTTTTGCGATTTCCTTATTTAATGTAATCTGCTTGTCGGCAGTTTCGTAGTTCTCTACATTAAGGTATATATCAACCTTACCGCGAGTTATACTTGACGATACATACTTTCTGATTTTATCTTCCAAAAAGCCAAGATGTCTTTGCACTTTTATATTGTAATCCGAATATCTGTGATTTACCGATTTTATCTCCACAAGTATCTTTTTTCCTTCTGTTACGGCCTCTCGTCTGCCGTATCCGGTCATACTTTTCAGCATAGCACGTTCTCCCGTCTAATATATTATATAGGCATATTAACCCATTATTTTTTTATTATACCACAAGTTCTTGTATTTGAACAGTCTTATTTTAAATTTTTTTGAAAAATTCATTACAAAAATAACAGAAATGTATCCGTCAAGTTTGTTATTTCGACAAAAAAAACAGACGAACTGTAAATTCAGCTCGTCTGTTTACCGACTTAATATTTTTTGTTTTTATCGTACTTACAAATAAATCCGTTATATCAGCCGCACCTGTCGGAATTTCAGGTGTCACTATTGTATCGTCCTTTTTCCGCATTTGACGATACTGTCATTTTAAGTGACATATCATCAGCATATCCGACTTCTATATTTGCGTCACTTGTTGATTTTGTTGCGCGTCCGTTTCGCTGTTTGCGGAAACATTAAACTTAAAATCATTTTTTAATTGATTATAGTCACTGTCCGATATATTGCTTATATTTTTCAAAATGTTAAGCATATCTTCTGATTTGATATTCATTTTTAGGCTGTAACCGCCGTTTTCAGTTTCTGTAACCGTTATATATTTATCCATCTGTTCATACATATCAAACATTGAAGCCAATGAAATAATAGTATCAATATCAGTATCGCCCTCTGTCTGATAAGCACTCTTTAATGTGTCCATAGCCTTTGCAGTATTTCCGCCGACAGCACTGTCCACTATATTTATTGTGGCAGTCGGCACACCGAGAGAAGTCAAGGCTTTGTTTAAATCAATACTGTACCATACATCACTCTTTTTACGATAAGTGCCAATGCCTTGATTTTTTGCATTGTCCGAGCTTTGAGCAAGTTTTTTCTATAACATCTGTTTTAAAGTAAACCTTATCATCCGCTACTACTGCGTTAAGTGTTTGCGTCATTTACACTGCTTTCATTCAATGAGCCGTTAAACTTCACATCCGCACCCGCAACATTATCTTTATTTTTGCCGTCAATACTTCCGTTTGCCGCAACACTGTATTTACTGTTGCCGTTATTCAAATCAAAACTCACATCAAATGCAGTATATTCCTTATTATATTTCGGTGTTTCCTTTATTTAAAAGTTTTGAAATATTCGGTGCCGAGTTTTTCAAATTCGTTAAAATAATCGTCAGCATCAAGGATTACAACTGTTTCCGTATTTCCGTCCCAGCCTACCTGCATACCGAATGCGTTACTCATAAAACGAATAGGAACAAGAGTTCTGTCATCAACAATAATCATAGGTGTGTCCATTTTAACGGTTGATTCACTTCCGTTATTGTCTACATATATTGTATCGTCCATAAGTGTAAACTTAATTGTTGTGTCACCCTTTTTAGCCGTTACAAGTCTGCTTGAATCATCATAATCAACGCTTGCGCCCATATTTTCCAAAGTGCCGCTCTGAACGGTATCATAACTCTGCCGTCAGTATTTACAGGCTTAACGTCATCATATTTTTACAACCTTATCATTATATACAATATGTATTTCCGATTTATCACCGTACACGCTCGAAACTTCTTTTTACTCTTTCCGCCGCACTTACCGAAAAGCACGGTACAACCATTGACGCCACAACTGCCGCCGCAATAATTTTCTTCATATTATTTTTCCTCACTTTCGTATAAAGCATTGCTTTGAGGTTATTATACCACCGCAAAATCGTTTTGGCAATATTTTTATTGTTTTTTTATATAAATATGGTATAATAAAAAAATAATACATTTACACAGGAGGACATTATGGCATTTGACGCAGTAGCGGTTCGTTGTCTTGTCAAAGACCTTAAAGACAAACTTATAAACAGCCGTATAGATAAAATACATCAGCCTGAAAAAAGACGAAATTACAATAAATTTGAGAACAATGACGGATAATTTTAAACTTGTGCTTTCTGCAAGTCCTGCACATCCGCGTGTTCATTTCACAAACGTTTCAAAGAAAAAATCCTATCAGTGCGCCTATGTTTTGTATGCTTTTGAGAAAAGCATATCGGCAGCGGTAAAATTACGGATATTGAACAGATTGGCTTTGAACGTATTATAAAATTTTTTCGATAGAAAGTTATGATGAACTCGGCGACCTTACGACAAAATATCTTATAGTCGAAATTATGGGCAGACATTCAAATATTATTCTTACCAATCAAGATATGCGTATTCTTGACTGTATCAAACACATTGATTTTACGGTAAAGTTCGGTACGTCAGCTGCTTCCCGGACTTGACTATGTTTCACCGCCTGTCCAGGATAAAACTGACCTTACGGAAATAAGCGAAACAGCAAACATAGATTTTTTCATCACCGATACAGACCGCCGATAAAGCCATTCTTTTCCGCAATAGCAGGTATCAGTCCGCTTACATCAAGAGAAATTGTATATCGTGCGTTCGGTCGCACAGACGTGAAGTGTTCCGAACTTACGGATAACGGCAGAAATAAACTTTTATACGAAACGGTTAAACTTGCCAAAGACGTTCAGCAAAAACAATTTCAGCCCTTGTATGATTATAAATTCCGCCTCGGGCAAGTTAATGGAATTCAGTGCCACGCCTATAACACAGTACGAATCACTTGCGGAAATTAAAGAATTTGACGACATAAGCGTACTTCTTGACACATTTTACAGAACTCGCGATATGCACGAAAGAATGCGTCAAAAGAGTGCCGACCTTGTGAAACTTCTTAACAATAATATAGAACGTGTTTCAAAAAAGCTCGGCATTTTAAATAAAACGCTTGCCGATTCGGAGAATAAAGATAAATATAAAATATACGGTGACTTGCTTATGGCAAAATCTTTATAATATGAAAAACGGTCAGTCGAGCGTTGAAGTTATAGATTACTACAAAGAGGATTCGCCTACCGTAAAAATCCCGCTTTCGCCGCAGCTTTCACCGTCACAGAATGCACAGAAGTATTACAAGCGATATAACAAGGCGAAAAATGCTGAAATTGAGGCAGCAAAACAAATTGAAAACGCCAAAAATGACCTTGAATATCTAGAAAGCACAATACTTGCCGCTATCGAAACATCTGATACGGAATCAGACTTAAACGCAATTCGTGCGGAACTGATTGCCGAAGGCTATTTAAACAGAAAATTCAATCCGAAAAAGCAAAAACAAAATGCGTCAAAACCTATGCACTTTTTTGTAAGTTCCGACGGTTTTGATATTTATGTGGGCAAGAATAATACCCAAAACGATTACCTTACATTAAAATTTTGCAAATTCGTCTGATTTGTGGTTTCATACCAAAAAAATATTCACGGCTCGCATACAATCATAAAACTCCGGACTTGATAAATACGTTCCGAAAACGACAATCACGGGAGGCTGCCGAACTTGCGGCATACTATTCAAAAAGGTCGTGATTCGTCACAAGTTCCCGCTGACTTTACGCAGATTAAAAATGTCAAAAACCAAACGGTGCAAAACCCGGTATGGTGATATATGATTATTACAACACAATATATGTTACACCGAAAGAATTAAAGAACGAGTAATCAATAAACCGACCCCCAATTCGTTAGATTTTTGGTCTGACTTTTTTGGGGGGCGGTTCAAATGACTACTGTTTTCGTTTATAAACTTTTGTATTTCTTCCATAAATTCTTTTGCCGTATTTACTTTTTTCATTTCGCCGACACCGGAGATATTCAAAAAATTCGCTGTCCGTAACAGGACGTTTACGGCACATTTCACGAAGTGTAGAATCTTGAAATATAACATACGCAGGAACACTTGCCATAACGGCACGTCTGTTACGAAGTTTTTTAAGTCTTTCAAACAGTCTGTCTTCTTCAGACGTCAAAAACGGTATCCTTCTTATGGGTATAAGAAACTTCCTTAATCAATTTCATCGAAAGCTCTTTACCGTTTAATATTTCCTTTGTTTTCGGTGTGGGCTGTACAGTCCTGTAATTCATTTCGTCAACTTCAAGATAGCCCTCTTGAATTAAATAATCAATAATATATCTTATCCTTTTAAGCGACATATCGCTCATAATTCCGTATGTAGAAATAGTATCAAGGTCAAGTCTTTTTATTTTGTCTAGCTTACTTCCGTAAAGTACCTCCGCCAAAAGCGTCTTACCGCAACTTCTCCCCTTTTTTTCGTATTCTGTATACACATGACACTATTTTTTGTGCGTCAACGGTTATATCCGTTGTTTTAAAATTAGTATTGCAATTTCCGCAGTTGTCACAGTTAAGCGGCGGATTTTCGCCGAAATATTCGAGAATAAATGCTCTGAGGCACTCACTTGTAGTACAATAAAACGTCATCATTTTCAAGCGTTCAAAATCTTTCTCCATAATTTTGATACGCATTTGGTCTGATATTTCTGAGTTTTCATCCGGATTTTCGATAAAATATCTTGCAAGTATTGACATCACGGGCACTGTAAAGCATAATACAGTCTGCATCACCGCCGTCACGTCCCGCTCTGCCCGCCTCTTGATAATAGCTTTCAATATTTTTTTCGGCATATTGTAATGCACAACAAGGTAAACGTTCGATTTATCTATACCCATACCGAATGCGTTCGTTGCAACCATTATTTCACATTGGTCGTATATAAAATCGTCTTGATTTTTCTGCCTTTCGTCATCATCAAGTCCTGCGTGATACCTTTGTCGCATCATATCCGTTGTCATTAAGTCTTTCACACACTTCCTCAACCGTTTTTCTTGTCGAGCAATAAACTATCGCACTTTTGATTTTTATGCCTGTCCAAAATATCACAAAGTGCCGTAAATTTATCTTTCGGTCTTTGCACTTCAAAATACAGATTTTCTCTGTTAAATCCCGTAACCTTAACATACGGATTGTTCAGTTTCAGAATACGAATTATATCTTCTCTCACATCGTCAGTCGCCGTTGCGGTAAAAGCGGCTATAATCGGTCTGTATGAAAGTTTTTTTATAAATTCTTTCTATTTTCAAATATCCCGGTCTGAAATCGTGTCCCCACTGCGATACACAATGTGCTTCATCTATGGTTATCATAGAGATTTTCACTGTTTGCGCTACCCTTTATAAATCCCTCAAGTTCAAGTCTTTCGGGTGCAACATATATTATTTTATACATACCCTTGTAAATATTGCTTTACAACTTTATTTTGCTGTGCCAAAGTCAGCGAACTGTTTATGTATGCGGCGGCAACACCCGACTGAACAAGTGAATTTACTTGGTCAATCATAAGTGATATAAGCGGCGAAATTACAATCGTTATACCTTCCATCATCAGTGCCGGTACTTGGTAACACATTGATTTTCCCGCACCTGTCGGCATTATTCCGAGAATATCGTTTCCTTCTAATATATTATCTATAATCTCAGACTGTCCGTCACGAAACTTCTTGTGTCCGAAATATTTTTTAAGAACTTTTTCCTTTTTCATCAATATACTTCTTTCGTTTACATATGTTACTACTATTTTATCGAAAAAAGATAATACATTGCAAGAGATATTTTTAAATAAAAAATAGCAGACAAAACCATAATGATTTTGTCTGCCTTTTTGTCATCTTTCTATGCTTTTACTCCCATATTGCCGAATACGCGCGTTCACCGTGTTCACTGTCGTCAAGACCGACATTTTCACTGTTTTCATCAACACGAAGTTTTGTAAACAATCTTACAATACCCACACAAATCAATGTTCCGACAACCGCAACGGCTATTGTTACCAATATACTAAGCACCTGTGCCACGAACAAATGATAATCACCGAAAACAAGACCGTCCCATTTAGCTACCGGATTAATCGAAGTTTGTGCAAACAAGCCTGTTGCGATACCGCCCCATATACCGCCGATACCGTGACAGCCGAATGCGTCAAGTGCGTCATCATATCCGAATTTTGGTTTTAATACAGAATAATGCAAAGTAACATATCGGGCTGACAAGTGCACCGATAATAAACGACGCCCATATCGGTACGAAACCTGCACCCGGTGTAATTGCCACCAAACCGATAACACCGCCTGTACAAGCTCCGACTACTGTCGGCTTTCCGCCTTTGATTATATCTATAATCATCCACGAAAAGCATTGCACAAGCCGCAGAAGTGTTAGTTGTTGTAAATGCGTGAAGTGCAAGACCGTCTGCCGTAAGCGCACTTCCTGCATTAAATCCGAACCAACCAAACCACAAAAGTGACGCGCCGAGTACAACAAACGGAATATTATGCGGTACGACACTTCTTTTCTCAATGCCTTTTCTCTTACCGATTAATATTGCAAGCACAAGACCCGAAACACCGGAGCTTATATGTACAACGTTACCGCCGGCAAAGTCGATTGAGCCGATTTGAGCAAGAAATCCGCCGCCCCAAACCATATGAGCCATCGGATAATAAACCACAAACTGCCACAAAAGAATACAAATAAGAATATTGCTTTAAATTTCATTCTTCCCGCAACTGCACCTGTAATAAGCGACGGTGTTATAATGGCAAACATCATCTGAAACAACGCAAAACCCATATTAGGGATATTGTCACTGTAAGGACCTGCCTCCGCTCCGACACCGTTAAACGCAAACCACTTTAAGTTTCCTATTACTCCGCCCAAGTCACCGCTGAATGAAAGCGAATATCCGCAAAGTACCCACAATACCGACGAAAGTCCCATAAATGCTACTGACATCATCATTGTATTGAGCACATTTTTTCTTTGTGCAAGACCGCCATAGAAAAATAGCCAATCCCGGTGTCATCAAAAAACACATACGTTGCCGCAATTATCATAAATCCTATATCGCCACTGTTTAACATATTTTTATACCCCCTATAATAAAGCCTCTCTGTCCTCTTCGCCTGTTCTTACTTTTTATAACTCTCGATACAGGTGAAATAAAAAATCTTACCGTCACCGATTTCACCTGTTCTCAAAAACCGAAATTGCCGTATTAACAACATCATCAACAGGCACTGTACATACAACCATTTCAATTTTTTTATCTTCGGAAGTAAGTCAACGCTGTACTCAACACCTCTGTAACGGTTGCTTTTTGTCCCTTTTGCACACCGTAACCCAATACGTTGGATACGGTCATTCCGTTAATCCCGATTTCATTTAAAAGCCGTCTTTAAATCCTCAAGTTTGCTCTGTCTTGTGATAATTTCGATTTTTGTCATTTCTGCCATGACTATACTCCCCTTTCTCTTAAACATAAAAAGCGCGTCTATCGAAGTTTTCTGATACTTTCGATAAACACGCCTTTGTGTTTAATTTAACTCATTATTTTTTATTCCGATTGAATCACAAAAAAAAAAAGACGCATTTGTAAGAATATCCTCTTACAAACACGTCCTTGTGTTCAATCACTGTAACATTATTATACAACACTAACTTTTTGTTGTCAACAGTTTTTTTGAAATTTTTCTGGAAAGAGAAAGCGAGCTAATAAATTAGCTCGCTGAGGGGGTATATATATTAATCTTTGAAAAAGAGATTAACCTTATTAAATTACATTGATCTTTTCTCGTTATACGATACAACAAAGTCAGGGTATGCTGATGCAAGACCATGTTCTGTTGAGTCAAGACCTTCAATTTCTTCTTGTGGCTTAGCACGAAGTAATCCAGCCTTCTTCAATACAACAAACAGAATTGAACCAACGATTGCTGCCCAAGCGATTAGTGAAACAGCACCCAAAGCTTGAACACCCAAAGCCTTTAGACCGCCGCCATAGAACAGACCAAGTAATTCTGCACCGGCACTTGTATCTGAAGCAAACAAACCGACTGCGATTGTACCCCAAAGACCGCATATACCGTGAACACTGATTGCACCGACAGGGTCGTCAACCTTTAGCTTTGTATCGATAAACGGAATTGCAAGACACATCAAGATTGCACCGACAACACCGATACTAATTGACGCAAACGGAGTTACAAGGTCGCAAGGAGCTGTGATTGCAACAAGACCGCCAAGAACACCGTTTAGAGTCATTGAAACATCCGGCTTACCGTAACGAATCCATGTAAAGAACATTGTTGTGATTGCAGCTGCACAAGCGGCAAGGTTAGTTGTGATAAATACCTTAGCGGCTACTTGTACGCCACCGTCTGAAAGACCGCCTGTTGATGCAGGGTTAAAATCCGAACCAACCTACCCAAAGAATAAGTACACCAAGTGCACCGATAAGAATATTGTGACCCGGAATAACGTTTACTTTTCCGTCCTTTGTGTACTTGCCGATTCTCGGACCAAGAATTGCAGCACCTACAAATGATAATGTACCGCCAAACATATGTACGATTGCACTACCTGCAAAGTCATGGAAGCCTAACTCTGACAACCAGCCGCCGCCCCATACCCAGCGACCTGCGATTGGGTAAATAAACAATGAAATAGCCGCACTGTATAGATACAATATGCTTTGAAGTTTGTTCTTTCAGCCATTGCACCTGAAACGATTGTTGCAGATGTTGCACAGAATACTGTTTGGAAGAACAATGCCGTATAATCCATATTTTCTGCACCTGCCATACCGTTCATAAACATATCTCCGAACGGAATACCGATAAATCCGTTACCTTCGCCGTACATAAGTCCGTAACCGATAAACCAATAAATAATTGAACCGAACATAAAGTCAACTATGTTCTTCATAATAATGTTACCTGTGTTTTTTTTACTTCTTGTAAAGCCTGCTTCAACCATTGTGAAACCTGTTTGCATAAAGAACACCAATACACCGCCAAAGAATAACCAAAAAAACAGTCTACTGCTGTTGTTAATAGTTCTGTACTCATAATCAATCAATCCTCCTATTTAATGAAACTTTCTATAATAAAGCCTCTCTGTCTTCTTCACCGGTTCTTACCTTAATAACTCGTGATACCGGAGAAATGAAAATCTTACCGTCACCGATTTCGCCTGTTCTTAAACCGAAATCGCTGTATTTACAACATCTTCAACCGGTACTGTACATACAACCATTTCAATCTTAATTTTCGGAAGTAAATCAACGTTATACTCAACACCTCTGTACTGATGTTTCTGACCTTTCTGTACACCATATCCAAGAACATTGGTAACTGTCATACCGTTGATTCCGATTTCATTCAAAGCCGCCTTTAAATCTTCAAGCTTGCTTTGTCTGGTGATAATTTCGACTTTTGTCATTTCTGCCATGACTAAACTCCCCTTTCTTTTAAACAAAAAAGCGTGTCTATCGAAATTTTCTGATACTTTCGATAAACACGCCTTTGTGCTTAATTATAATGTATAATATTAAGTTTTCCTAATTGAACTGAAAAAGCGCATTCGTAAGACCTTTTTTCAATCTTACGAACACGCCCCTTGTGTTCAATCTCTTTAACTTTTAATTGCATTATACGCCTATGGATTTAAAATGTCAATAGCTTTTTTTAATTTTTGACTAACATTACAAAATAAAAGTTACTTTGCACTTATTTATTTAGAAAATATAAACAAACCTTGACACCAACCAACAAAATCCGTACTATATGTTGACAAACCACTCATTGCGTGGTACAATAATAAAAATGACATAAAGGAGATATAAAACAGTATGTACTGCGTAGGCAATTACAACTCAATAAAAGCAGACAAAGGGTATTCTGTTTCCCCTTTATTTCTATTTTCTTTTTTTAAAAACCAACTGACAATGTTATTTATTCATTGTCTTTTTTTTTTGGGCTATATAGCTTAATTCACTAACATGGAAGGAGAACAATTATGAAAGCACAGCTTATTTTGGAAAACGGTATGCGTTTTTCGGGAACGGTTTTCGGCGCTGAGAAAAACATCGTCGGAGAAGTAGTTTTCACAACCGGTATGACAGGCTATCAGGAAACTCTTACTGATCCGTCTTTTGCAGGTCAGATTGTCACTATGACTTTCCCTCTTATCGGTAACTACGGAATTAATCTTGAGGATATGGAGGCAAAGCACACTAATCTTAAAAGCATTTGTAGTAAGAGAAAAAGTGTGATTTTCCGTCTAACTTCAGAAATGAAATGAACCTTGATGATTTTTCTTCGTCAACAGGGTGTTGTAGGTATTGAGGGTATCGATACAAGAGCACTTACAAGAGTTATCCGTGAAGCAGGTACAATGAAGGGTGTCATTATGCAGGGCGAGCCGAGTGATGAAGAAGTCAATGTACTTATGAACTCTCTTGACAACAGTCACGTTATTATGGACACAACTGCCGAACAGGTATATACATTAAATGAAACAGGCAGACCGCACGTTGCTTTCATAGATATGGGTGCAAAACAAGGTATTATCCGCGATTTATTGAAGAGAGGCTGTAAAATTACAGTATTCCCTGCCAACATTCCCGCTTCGGTTATCGAAGAAGCAAATCCGGACCTTGTATTCCTTTCAAACGGTCCCGGCGATCCGCTTGACGCTCCGGGTACAGTTGATACTGTTAAGCAATTAATAGGTAAATATCCAATCTGCGGTATCTGTATGGGACATCAAATTATAGGTCTTGCACTTGGCTGCGAAACTAAGAAATTAAAAGTTCGGTCACCACGGCGGAAACCACCCTGTAAAAGACCTTACAACAGGCAATGTTTTTCATTACAAGTCAAAATCACAACTATATAGTTGCAGATTTGCCGGACACTGTTGAAGAAACATTTATAAACGTAAATGACGGTACTTGCGAGGGTATCAGACATAAAAAACTCTACCAATCCAAAGCGTTCAGTTCCACCCTGAAGCATCACCGGGACCGCTTGATACAGGTTGGTTATTTGACAGATTTTTAAAGGGGGTAAACTAATATGCCTTTAGATAAAAGTATAAAGAAAGTTCTTGTTATAGGCTCAGGTCCTATCGTAATCGGACAGGCTGCCGAATTTGACTATTCGGGTACACACAGGCTTGTCAGGCAATTAAAGACGAGGGTATTGACGTTGTACTTGTAAACTCAAACCCGGCTACAATTATGACTGACAGAGGTATGGCTACAAACACTTATATTGAGCCGCTTACTGCAGAATATGTAGAAAAAGATTATTCAAAAAGAACGTCCGGACTCAATTATCGCCGGTATGGGCGGTCAGACAGGTCTTAACCTTGCTTGTGAGCTTTACGACAAGGGCGTTTTTGAAAAGTATAATATGAAGGTTATCGGTACTTCAATTCCGTCTATCAAAGAGGGTGAGGACCGTGACAGCTTTAAGCGTCTTATGGAACGCACAAATCAGCCGATTGCTCCGTCTGAAATCGTTACAGACGTTGAATCAGGTCTTGCATTTGCAAAGAAAATCGGCTACCCTGTTATCGTTCGTCCCGCTTACACACTTGGCGGTACAGGCGGCGGTATTGCTGAAGATCCCGAACAGCTTGAAACAATCCTTTCACAAGGTTTGCACCTTTTCAAGAGTAGGTCAGGTTCTTCTTGAAAAAGTCAATCAAGGGTTGGAAAAGAAATCGAATTTGAAGTTATGCGTGACGGTGCAGGTAACTGTATCACGGTATGTTCAATGGAAAACATCGACCCTGTCGGTGTTCACACAGGTGACTCAATCGTTGTCGCTCCTGCACTTACTTTGGCTGATAAAGAATATCAAATGTTGCGTAAAGCGGCTATTGATATTATCAATTCAATCGAAATTAAAGGCGGTTGTAACGTACAGTTTGCACTTGATCCGGAAAGCTTTAACTATGCGGTTATCGAAATTAACCCTCGTGTGAGCCGTTCATCCGCACTTGCATCAAAGGCAACAGGCTACCCTATCGCTAAGATTGCCGCTAAGATTGCACTTGGTTACAACCTTGACGAAATTAAGAATGCCGTTACAGGTAAAACATACGCTTGCTTTGAACCTGCTATCGACTACGTTGTAACAAAAATTCCAAAATGGCCGTTTGATAAAATTCTTCGGTGCGAAAGCGTAATCTTGGTACAAAGATGATGGCTACAGGTGAAATTATGGCTATCGGCAATACTCTTGAATCATCACTTCTAAAGGGTATTCGTTCACTTGAAATAAAACAATACACACTTGAAAGAAAATCTTCAAAGAAACGTACCACCGTTGAATTAAAAGCAACGCGTTATCGTTCCTGATGATGAAAGACTTTTCGACCTTGCAGAGCTTATCCGCAGAAATTACAATATGGAAAAGCTTGCCGAAATCACAGGTATGGATCCATTCTTCTTGCAGAAAATTAAAAAATATCGTAGACGCAGAAGAAGAATTAAAGACAATACAAATTGGCCGATTTGAATTATGACATTCTAAAAAGAAATATAAGAAAATGGGCTTTAGTGATAAGGGCATTTCAGAACTTATCGGTTGTGACGCAGACGAGGTATATAATCTTAGAAAATCTTTGGGTATTATCCCTGTTTACAAAATGGTTGATACTTGTGCGGGTGAATTTGAGGCTGTTTCTCCGTATTATTACTCAACATATGACGAAACTACAGAGTCATTCCCTTCTGATAAGAAAAAAAAGTTATCGTTATCGGTTCGGGTCCTATCAGAATCGGTCAAGGTATCGAATTTGACTATTGCAGTGTTCATTCTGTTCTTTCTCTTGAAAAAGCAGGTATCGAAACAATTATTATAAACAACAACCCTGAAACAGTAAGTACAGACTTTTGATACATCAGACAAACTATACTTCGAGCCGCTTACAGAAGAAGATGTTTACAACATTATCGAACTTGAAAAGCCTGACGGTGTTATTCTTCAATTCGGCGGTCAGACTGCTATCAAACTTGCAAACTTTCTTGACAGTATGCACGTTCCTGTACTTGGTACACAGCCTAAGTACATTGACGAGGCTGAAGACAGAGAAAAGTTTGACGAAATGCTTGAAAAAACTTAACATAAAGCGTCCAAAGGGTAAGGCTGTTTGGAGTGTTAAGGAAGGTATTGAAGAAGCTAATAAGCTTGAATATCCGTTACTTGTACGTCCGTCACACGTTCTTGGCGGTCAAGGTATGGAAATTACAAGAAACGAAATCGACCTTGTAAGATACCTTACAGACGCATTTATTAAAGATACAAAAAAATCCTGTTCTTATCGACCGTTATCTTGGCGGACGTGAACTTGAAGTTGACGCTATTTGTGACGGTACAGACGTTCTTATTCCGGGTATCATGGAACACCTTGAAAGAGCCGGTGTACAGCGGTGACTCAATTTCAATTTATCCACCGCAGAATGTACCTCAGCATATTATTGATAAAATCGTTGACGTAACATACAGAATTGCACTTGAACTAAAGGTTATCGGTATGATTAACATTCAGTTTATCGAATTCAGAGATGAACTTTATATTATCGAAGTAAACCCACGTTCAAGCCGTACGGTACCTTATATCACAAAAGGTTACAAACGTACCTGTTATTGATATTGCAACGCAAACATTATGCTTGGCAAATCACTAAAAGAAATGGGTTATTCAACAGGTATTGCACCGCAGACAAATACAGTCGCTATAAAAGTCCCTGTATTCTCAACCGAAAAAATTACCGCAGGTTGAAGTAAGTCTTGGTCCTGAAATGCGTTCGACAGGTGAGGTTTTAGGCGTAGGTCAAAACTTCCACGAGGCTATGTACAAAGGATTTACTGCCGCCGGTACAACAATTCCAAAGGCAGGTTCAACAATTCTTGTTACGGTTCGTGAAATGGATAAAAAAACTTCTTGCCTATCGCAAAGAAATTCCACGAACTTGGCTGCAAGTTTATTGCCACTGCCGGCACTGCAAAATTGCTTGAAGATAACGATATTCCGGTACAAGTTGCAAAGAAGATTTCAGAGGGTGTTCCGAATATCCTTGATGTTATCAGAAGCGGTATGATTGACCTTATCATCGACATTCCTAAGAAGGGTAATGATATTCATTCAGACGGATTTAAAAATCAGACGTACAGCTATTGAGTGCGACGTTTCGATTATGACAAGTCTTGACACTGTTAAAGCACTTGTTGATGTTATGGAACATCGCTACACACCTGATACTGTTGAAGTTATTTCACTTTCGGATATTAAATAACATACAAAAAGCGGAGATTTTTAAAAATCTCCGCTTTTTAATGCTATTTATTATTGAAGTATCGCCAAATCGTTTGCTTCACACATATTGCTTATTCCGTAAAGCATAAGCACCTCGTCATAGCTGTTCTGCTCCGTCAATGCAGATACATTATTAAGATAATATCTCAAGTCCACCATATCAATCTGCGAACAATTTTCAGCCATAAACGGCACGAAACAATGTGCATAGCTGTCTTTATCACAAGCACTTTCTTACCGTCATCATTATCGTTATTCACAATCCTTTCAAAATTATGATTTCCGTCAAAGGAACACCGGGTATTTATCAAGTTCTTCGAGATGTTCTTTAAAAAACATATTGTCACAAACCTCATCTTCAAAGCCGTCATTAATCGTCACCGTAACATTAATCGGATATTCCCACGTTTCTATACTGTCAGATTTTTTCGTACCACAATGCACTTTTTGAATAAGTCGTGCCGAAAAAAATCCGTCTGTACTTTCAATATCATAATCACTGCGAACTTCAATATTTTCACTTCCCGCCCACTTTTATATGCCAAATACGCACCGTAACTTGTCCAGTGGTGGTCGGTTTTATAATAAATCTGCTTGTCCTTGTTTTCGGTCAGAGTATCGCGTATATCAATAAATTCTACGTTCTCTGCCCTGTTTTTTATATCGTCGATTATTTCGCCGTCATTATATTCGGTATGAACTTTCGGAAGTTCTTCCGACATTATATATCCGTTGACGGTACAACAATAAGTTTTGTTTCGATACCCGTATTTTTTCACGAAATTATTTATCGCTGTTATATTTGCATTTAATTTCTCTTCATCACACTTTACAGGTGTGTTAATAATATACCCGTCTTTTCCTTTATATACCCCATTTGAGCCGTTACGTCCCGAATAAAGCATATAATATGAATCGGTTGACGCAAAGAAATTTCTTGCGGGAAAAGTGGTCTGAAATATATGTTTCAAAATCCTTTTCCCATTTTCCGTTAAACAATTTTTTGTACACTGAATTCAGGGGAATTTTGCAAGTGTTCGTTTTTCGTTCACCGAAACCTCTTGTTTCGGCAAAAAACGCGGTAGCGCCGCCATTGCACCTATAAATCCGCAAAACAATACTGTAAGCAATATATCTCTTTTTTTTAGCCATTATATCACCCCTTAGAAACGGAAATACAGGAACGGATTATAGCTTTGATTTACCAGTGACGCCGTACAAAAGCACAATCACAACCGCACAAAATGCAATTTCCAACACGCCCATATACTTTTTATCCTTTAATTTCAAATACGTGTTCTTCCATATCGGAAGTGACGCCATTGCCGTCACAATCAAAATCGGCAAATACATAAGTATTGTACTGAGCGTATCACCGCCGATAATACCGTTTTTCAACGTAAACATACTTGTCAAATACGTCGCAAATTGTCCGAAATCTTCAAAATAGAAAATTGTCCAACCGAGAAGTATTAAAAACAATGCGTATATGTGTTTTAGCAAAGACGGCAATTTTTCAAGATATTTGCCGTACACATATTTTTCAAGCACAAGGATAACAAAATAATAAATTCCCCACGCAATAAAATTAAAATTTGCACCGTGCCATAATCCTGTCAATGCCCAAACCGCAAACAAATTAAAAATCACACGCGGTAATTTGCACCTGTTGCCGCCGAGCGGAATATAAACATAGTCACGAAACCATGAACTAAGCGAAATATGCCATCTGTGCCAAAACTCAGTTATCGTCTTTGAAACATACGGATAATTAAAGTTTTTCATAAATTCAAAACCGAACATTTTACCCAGTCCGCAAGCCATATCGGAATATCCCGAAAAGTCAAAAATATATCTGAAACGCGTATGAAATTATGCCAATCCACGCACCGACTATGCCGTTTGACGATGTTCCTCTGATTGTATCCCAAAGTACACCCATTTGATTTGCGATAAGAACTTTCTTTGCCAAACCCACAACAAACAACTTTTATACCGTCGGCAAACTGCGATATGTTTTCACGTCTTTCATCAAGCATTTTCGCAATGTCTGTATATCTTACAATCGGTCCTGCTATTAGCTGTGGAAAAATGAAACATACGTTCCGAAAGACACAAGGCTTTTTGTGCTTTAGTGTCCCCTCTGTAAACATCAATCGTATACGATAACGTCTGAAATGTATAGAATGAAATTCCTATCGGCAACGGTAAATTGATTTTCGGCATAAAGCTAAACGGCGGAATTGCTCTCAATATATCAGTCACAAATCCCGTATATTTAAACACCGCCAAAGTCCTAAACTAATTACAAGCGACAAAACCAAAAACGTTTTTTTACGTTTTTGGTTATCTCACAGTATTTTTCTATCAGCAGTCCGAATATATAATTCGACACGACAGAAACAATCATTATTAAAATAAAAACAGGCTCTCCCCAACCGTAAAATATAAGATTGGCCAAGAGTAAAAATGCATTTCTGAATTTTCTCGGCAGAATATAGAATATACCGCCAAAACTATCGGCAGAAACACGAACAAAAATAATAAACTTGAAAAGTACACTACCTACACCCTTTCAAATTATTTTGTATATTGGTCAATTATGCTCTGTACGCTTGATGAGTCTCGCTTACGCATACGATAACGTAATCACCGACAGTTTCAACAACGCAGTCGTCAAGCTTTGACACTTCATTCGGTGCATAGCTTGTGTATGTTGTTTTTGTGTTTCAATATGTTGTTCGGCTTTTTCTTTCACAGATTCCGTATCTGATGTTTTAAATATTGTAATTTCATCAACAACCGCCGGTGTACCTGTATATGACACACATTCTTCAACTTCGCCGTCTTGAAATCATATATCTCTTTTCAGCAATATCCGATGAAACCTCCGTAAGCTGTTCCGCAAATTTACCGTCACTCGACAATGCCGACGCAAGCTCATTTATATCAACAGCCTTACCTCCGCAGCCTGCAAGCGATACGCACATCATAACTGCCGCCAAACCAAAAACTAATTTTTTTCATCTCAATATATCCTCTCTTCTGATTATTGTATATTATTTTTTTGTATATAAACCAAGCACTTTTTATAATAATCTTCTCCGAAATGAATACCGTCACTCGCCACTCCGTCAGGCAAATTGCCGTCCTCTCCTACAACGGCACTGTATACGTCCGCATAGACAACACCTTTGCTCTCGGCAAGTTTCTTTATCAATTCATTGTATTTAACTATCTGCTCGTTATTTGTATTATCCACGTTATTGTCCGATACCTCTTTGGTTTACCGGGGTTATCGCAAGCAAATATATTTTTTTGCCGTACTCTGATATGACTTTGCTTTGTCAATAAAGTGCACCGTACTGCTCTACAAATGTATCCGAATTAGCCCAACCAAGTTCGTTTTCACCGAATATCATAAATATTTTATTGTACTGCTTGCCGTTGTTAAGTTCTTCGATAACAGGCACTGTACCCGTTGACGTGGATTTCGTCATTGCGTCATTGACATTCAAACCGATTCTCGCAAAATAATCCACACCTTCTACAAGGCTGTAATTCATCATTCCGTCTACGAACGAATTACCGATGAACGCCGAATTTTGATAATAATTTTGGTCAATATCCGATGAATTTGATTTTTGTGCCGGTGCAGTTGTCGGCGTCTGCGTTGACATAGCCGCAAGCTCCTCCTGTCTTTTTCTGCTCCGCCCTTTGCGATACGGACGACACGCACCCTTTAATTGCGAATATAACAAGAGCTGCGATTATAATTGCAACTGCAAATACAAATACTCTTCGAATTAAAATTTTACGTCTGCGTTGTTCACGCAAACGCTTTCTTCTGATCATTTCAAGACGTTCTTTCTGATTCAAAATTCTCCCCCTTAATTTATACATCAATAAAGTGGCACTATAAAAAATAGTACCACTGTTTTATTCTTTAGTCAATAGCTTGTGTCAAATTCAGTCGAATTTATGTTTCCAAATATGAAGCACAATTCTTACATAAATCGCTCTGTAATTTTTCTTTTTCATACACTTAAAAATCGGATGGTTTATTTCTATACCGTCACAAGATATATCGTCCATAAAAATATCCGTTATTTCTTTTAACCTCGCATACCTTGCCTTGCGGTTTAATTTCAAGTTCGGATTAAACAAAAAAGCAGAAACTTCCGAATGTTTTTATGAAAATAATCGTCATAAATTCTCTGCAAAAACATCTTTGTTATTTCTGTTCCAACTTAAAACAATGTCCTTAACGTACATTGTAGACTGTCTTGACGTATCAAAAATATCAAAGCGATACTTATCCCAAAATCTTTTATATGAGTTTACATAGTATCTGCAAAAAGCACATCGCCTGTCATATAAAACTGTCTATACAGTTTACATACCTTGCAACAAAAACATCGTCCTCACTCTTTCTGAGCTTAGGAAACTCAATGCCGTTTTTTCTGATTATATCGGTCTTGTACAGCTTAAACCAAGCCGCCCCTTGAATACCGCGTTCGCCGTACATAAACATATGCTCATAATAATCTTTTCGTGCATCTCCGCCTGTACGTTTAAGTCCGTCAGCCTTTTTGACAGTGCGGAAAACCTTTTCACCGTCAAACATAGAAAAACTGCATACAACAAGGTCGGTATTTTCATTTTCCATATAATGAACAAATTTTTCTATCGCATTTTTTTTCAAGATAATCGTCTATATCAAAAAAATATATAATCGCCCGTTGCCTTTCTCAGTGCAAGATTTCTTGCCGCACCCGGTCCTTCGTTGTTTTTGCCGAATACCGCAATACGTCTGTCCTTATCCGCCTCGGCAAGGCATTTCATATAACTTCCGTCTTTTGAACCGCCATCAATTGTTATAATTTCAAGATTTTCATATGTCTGTTCCGTTATACACTTAATTCCGCTTTCAACCCAATCTTCCATATTGTATACGGGGAATTATGATACTTACTTTTTCATACTCAACCTCTGTCGCAAATTTCTTTTATAGCCTCAAAATTTCGCTGTGAATTATTTTTTTCATCTCTAAGCGTAAAGAATTTATCAATTCTTTTTCTGTACTTATCATCAAGCACGCAACCGTTTTCAAGTATTCTGTCAAGTTCGTCTATAACGTCATTTTCATCATACAAAATTTCACCGAAACCGTCACGGTCATAGTCAAAATAACCTTCTTCGTAATGCTGTTGTCTGAATGACTCTTTGTCAAACTGATAGAAAATCATAGGTTTTTCCATATATCCGTAATCAAAAAACACGCTTGAAAAATCGGTTATAAGAACGTCCGATTTAATAAGTAAATTTTGCACCGTACTGTCATTGAACGTAACAATCTTAACTCGCTCGCCGCCTTTAAATGTATCAATAAATCTCTGAAACTCAATATGAGGATAGAAAAGCAATTCATAATTGTATTTTTTCAAGAACGTTTTTCAATTTTTCATTTGCAAGAAAATTTGAATACACCTTGTAATATTCGCTTTTTACAAATTCTTTTTGTCAGCCCCTTGAAGATTGTATCGCCAAGTCGGCATAAGCAAAACTTTTTGGTCGGCTGTTCATTTTTATACAGTGCGTCATAACGGCACAAACCGAGCATTTTCACAACGTTATCCTTATATCCGTACAAACTCTTGACATACTCGTATTCAGGCTTTGCCGAACACACAAACAAATCCAAATTCACATTATTGTTATACAAATATGTAAGGTTATCCTTGATGATACCGTGCTGTAAAAATATCTTTTTGCCCTTTATAATACCTTTTTTATCAGCCTTAACAAAAAAAAATCTATGTACGGTTGTATAACCCATAATATATGTGTACTGATTTTTACTTTTGACAGCACAAGCGAAATGTAATGTTCAAAACTGTTATGATTTATAATTCTGCCGAGTTTTTCCACACGTTCTCTGTCAGCGGAATCTTTCGTTATTGCGTAAGCAATATTGATTTCGGGATGATTTGCGGTAATGTACTTGAACAAATAATACGCATTATCCCTTGCGTCAATTCCACGCTCCGCTATAAGCCATAAATCCTTATACTTTTCTTTATTTTTTTCGCAAAAGGTGCGACAATTACCGCCGCACCGTATTTTTACGAAACAGGAAATATAATCCTTTGACTTCTTTATAAATGTATGCAAATTCATATATATCCCTCAATTATGCAAAAGATTACTTTATTTCTCCGTGTTTTTCATACTGCGTGATTTGCGACACCTTATTGTTGTCGTCAACAAATACAACTGTCGGTCTGTGTTCTTTTGCCTCGTCCGCCGTCATATTGCAGTATGCCATAATAATAACTTTATCACCCTTTTGAACACACCTTGCCGCCGCACCGTTAAGGCATATAACGCCCGAAATTTTTCTTCTCCGGCTATTGTATACGTTTCAAAGCGCTGACCGTTGTTTACGTCAACTATCTGCACCTTTTTCATATTCAAGTATACCGGACGCTTTCAAAAAGTGCCGTATCAATCGTTATACTTCCGACATAATCAAGTTCTGCCTGTGTAACAGTTGCACGATGTATCTTACCTTTAAGCATTGTTAATTCCATTGCTTATTTTCTCCCTTACTCCATTATAAAATTATCTATTAAACGTGTTTTTCCTATATATACCGCCATTGCACAAAGGAGCGGCTTTTGTACTTTTTCAAGTGTTTCAAGCTGATTGAAGTCAACCATTTCCACATAGTCAATCTTTGCAAGAGGTTCTTTTCCAATCTCCGCTTTGATTGCCAAAATAATTGTCTTTACGTCTGTTTCGCCGTCTGCAATCATCTTCTTGCCGATTTCAAGCGAACGTGAAAGGCCATAGTGCCGCCTTGCGTTCGTCTGCGTTTAGATATGTGTTTCTTGAACTCTTTGCCAAGCCGTCATTTTCACGAATTATAGGACAACCGACTATTTCAATATCAAAGTTCAAGTCCTTAACCATCTTCTTTATTACGCACAACTGTTGCGCGTCCTTTTGACCGAAATACGCTCTGTCAGGCTGAACGATATTGAACAGCTTACTTACAACAGTACACCGGAAAAATGAATAGGTCTTGTTTTTTACCGCAAAGGACCTTTGTAATCTTGTTCATATCAACAAATGTAAGTGCATTGTCATACATTTCATCAGCTTCAGGATTAAATATAATTGACGCACCCGCACTTTCGCAAAGTTTCGCGTCCGCATTAATATCTCTCGGATAACTTTCAAAATCCTCGTTAGGACCGAACTGTGTAGGGATTTACAAAATCGCTTACAACAACTCTGTCATTTTCCTTTACCGCGCGCTCTATAAAGGCTTTTATGTCCTTCGTGAGAGATAACCCATTGTGAGGGACAAGACCAACCGTAAGCCCTTCTTTTTTTCCATGCTTTAACTGTTTTCCTTACTTCATCTATTGTTTTTACTATCTGCATTTTATTCTTCCTCCGTTATTTGTTTCATAACTTCTTCACTCATTTTTAAACGAATTTTCCTCTTTTGGGAATGTACCGTTTTTTTCACTTCGCTGCAATATTGCTTAAAAGCAATTTTTCATACTCTCGCCCAATTCACCGTATTTCTTTACAAACTTCGGTGTAAAATCGGAATACATTCAAGCATATCCTGATATACAAGCACTTGACCGTCACAGCCGTTGCCCGCACCGATTCCTATTGTCAGGAATGAAAGAATTTCCGTTATGTATGTTGCAAGCGGTGTCGGTACACATTCCAAAACAACCGCAAATGCGCCGGCTCTTTCAACCGCTTTTTTGCATCATCTATAATGCGTTTTGCGTCATCTATATTTTTTTGCCCTGAACCTTAAAGACCCGCCGAACGAGTTGACCGATTGAGGCGTCATTCCGATATGACCGACAACAGGAATAGACGCGTCTACGATTTTTTTCTTATATGTTCCTCAAATTTAACTCCGCCCTCAAGTTTAACCGCATCGGCATGACCTTCTTTTTATGAGTCTGCCTGCGTTCACAACTGCGTCATACACAGATGTTTGATACGACATAAACGGCATATCTGTTACGACAAGTGCATTTTTTGCTCTTGCAACGATTTTACTGTGATGTATCATATCTTCCATTGTCACAGACAATGTACTGTCATATCCCATAATAACCATACCAAGCGAATCGCCTACAAGTATTGAATCAACGCCTGCCTCGTCCTCAAGTTTTGCCGTTGTGTAATCATAAGCTGTAAGCATTGTAATTTTTTCACCGTCAGTTTTCTTATTTTTAAAAAAGGTTACTGTTGTGTTTTTCATTCTATTCCTCCGTTTTTTTCATATCAAATATAACATTTGTCAGTTCTTTTTGTATAACTCTCTTGTTCTTTCATCAAGCACTTCAATATGTTTTTCAACAGTCGCCATGTCCCCTCTTGCCGCAGGTCCTGTGATTGCTTTTTTCACAACCGACTTTAAGTATATTGTCCATATTGCACTTCATCAGTGTTGACAGTGCACTCTCACTTTCCGACTTTGAAAAACCGCACTCCTGTAAAAAGCTCCGTTGCCTTATAGCAAACCGATACGACAAAATTTGACGCAAAACACGCCGCCGCATGGTATTTGGCTTTATTTTCCGGTGTAATAATCTTAAATCTGTTACCGCATAATGAAAGAATTTCTGAAACAGTATCAACTGCTTTTCCGCCACCTTCGACAGTAAAAAAAAAGCGTTTGATATTGCATTTAATGACGTATGCTTGCTGTTAAATGCCAGCATCGGATGAACACTGCAAACATTTTCACTGTCTGCACCTTTAAAAATTTCACTTGACACAGAGCCGCTGCAATGACATATAATTTTCTCTTTTAAATTCATATCCTTGA
>VOFK01003681.1_pt1 | contig 59591 bp, 91 predicted proteins | sample 5384121 | NCBI WGS metagenome assembly VOFK01 (sample SAMN12384730, study PRJNA508395) | human gut metagenome | isolation source: healthy gut J | host: Homo sapiens | reverse complement strand
ATCAGCGGCGGCCCTGACGCTTTACGGTCAGGATGCCGTCCAGCGTGGTCGCCGTGATCCCCAGCCGCTGGGCAACGGCCACATCGTTTTTCATGCTTTCTGTGGAGATACTGCCGCACACCACCAGCACATGAGAGCGGCGGAGCAGGTCACGCCCCATGTCGATGCCGCTCTTGTGCTCCTCGGGAACGGCGTCGTTCAGGAAAAGGGGTTGATAGAGCGTGGGGCAGATGGGCGAAAAGCCCGCCTCATAGACAGCACGGCAATACTTGGCGGCCTGCTCCGTCGCCTCGCAGGGATCGCCGCTCCACGCGGCGGTGATATACGCAAGGGGTCGTTTCATTGTGAAAACCTCCGTTTTTATATAATATAGTGGGTCAACCTTTTCCCCCGCCCTTTTCCAATCTTGGAAAAGGGGGCGGCTCTGGAGGATATACCCCCGCCGCTTGCCGGAGAAAAAGCACAGCCGGGGCAGGCGGTCAAGGGGCAAGGCCGCCGCACACGGCGGGGCGAAGCCCCCTTGACAGCCCACTCCCGCCTGTGCTCGATTACGGTCGGCGACGGGGATATAACCCAAAGAGCCTGTCCTATCAGGGGCAGCAAAAAGCCTCTGGTCATGGTGGCCAGAGGTCGTTACTTTTCCATATCCATTTTCTTATCGGGCTTGGCAAGCTCGGGCGGCTGCCGCTCTTTCCAGTCCTCCAGCAGCGTCATGATCTGGTCTTTCATCTGCCGGGGCGTGGCCTCCTTACCAAAAAAAAAAAAAAAAAAAAAACTTTTCCAGTTCAGCGCCAGTAATAATCACGTCACGATCCTCCTTTTTCTTTTCTTCACACAAAAATACCGTCGATCACGTCCGGGGAGAGCTTGTTTTCCTTAGTCCAGCTCGCGGAGCCGCTTTGCCTGACCCTTGGAGGGCGAAGCCTGCTGGCCCTCAATGGACACGGCAATATACTTCTGGTGCTTGGGGCGCACACGGGAAATTTCCACAGCCGGGGTAAAAGACAACTTTCCGTCATCCATCGTCTGCTTCAATTCCGGCACAAGATCATTGAGCCAGATATACCGCTGCACGGTTTTCACGCTCATGCCGTTGCGTTGGCCCACGCTTTCAAGTGAGAGCTTTCCGGCCTCGGCGCTGTCGCCGCGCGCCCCCTGATGCTTGATGGCCTCATACTGCATTTTCAGGGACATAGCCTTTTCGCTGGGCAAAATCGTTTCACGCTGACGGAGGTTGTCGTCCGTCATAGCGAGAATGGCCTCATCGTCCGTCATATTGCGGACGATACAGGGCATATTGCGATACCCGGCAAGCTGGCTGGCCATCTGACGACGGTGGCCTGCGATGATCTCATAGCCGCCACCCTCGCGGGGGCGCACCAGCGCGGGCTGGTTGACGCCGCCGTTGCGGACGCTCTCCACCAGAGATTTCATTTCCGCATCGTCACGGACACCAAAAGGATGATCCTTGAACGGGTGCAGGTCGGAAAGGTCAAGATAGACAATTTCCTCTTTCTCAGCGCGGGTAGCGTCACGGGGCGTAGGCGGCACTTCCGGGGCAGGGGGCGCTGCCTTTTCCTCGGGGGCCGCATGGGTCTTGCCAGCCTTGGGCGGCTTGGTCTGCTCCGGGGCTGTCTTTTCCGTCTTGGGCGGACGGCCTCGGCGGGGCTTTTCCACTTTTACCTCTTTCTTGACCCCCGGCTCGGTGGGCGTAGCTTTTTCGGCTTTTGCAGGGCGGCCCCGTTTGGGCTTGGGCTTCTCTGGCTCCGGCATGGGCTTTTCCCATTCCTGCTTGCTGTACTCGGTGACGGAAACAGGCTGGGCTTCCGGCTCCTTGGGGATGTCCGTCGGAGCATCCTTTTCCGGCGTGGAGCGCACAGCGGAAAGGTCAATCACCTTTGCGGACGGAGCAGGGCCGCCGCCCACATCAGGGATTTCGGCCTGCTCCATTTTTGGGGCCTTTCCCGGTATTTCAGGCGGAGCCTGTTCCTCCGTGGTAGGGGGATGCTTGTTTTCTTCTGCCATGACACGAATAACCTCCTTGACAAGAATTTAGGCCATGCCGCACGGCTGGCCCATATCGGCACACAGAGAAAACGCTGTCTGCATACAAAAACACCGCCTATGTCCTGTTAGGCGGTGCATTGTGTAAGGCTTGGCAGCTCATTTTCAGTTGTTTTTCTCTGTGTGCCCTTGTCAAGCGATGTTTACAATTAAAGTTATACAACAACTTAATAAAGCAACGGTGTACAAGGGGCTACAAGCGATAAAAAAGAAACAAAAGTGGTTTGATAGAGTGGAAAAAGTATCAGATTTTCCACTCTATTTTTACATAGTCGCTGGTTGCGCTGATTGATGAAATCAGGCTGTCAGCGGCTTTCCGCTTGTCCTCAAAGCTGATATGCTCCCAATCGCCCAGATACCCGGACAGTAATTCAATCTGCTGGGAGGACAGCGTTTCAACGGACAGGTCTGCAATCGCCTTGGACAGTGTTTTGCGGCGGTTGTCCAAATCCTCGATTTTTTGTTGGCGTAGGCAAGCAAGGTGGCGTTGGCCCCGGTCAGCGTATCAAGCAGTTTTTCAATCTCGGCTTCTACCTGTGCAAGCTCCACCTGATAGGCGGTAATCTTGGGTTTGCCTTTTCCCTCGCCGCCCCCGCAGTAGCTTGAACTCCCGGAACTTTTCTCCCATAGCGGTGAAAAATGAACTGCTCAAACTCCGTCTTGCGGAGAGTGCCGCACCCCGGACAGCCGTATTATAGCCTGACATCAGCCGCCCTCCAATCTGCGAACCATTCTGCAGATATTATAGCATTTCCCTTTGTCAATATCATCCCGCGATACCGGCGTCTTTTCCGACAGTTCAAGATTTGTCAGCGTAAAAGAAAACAGCGTCACATCAAAGGCTTCGAACCGGTGGGCTCTTACGCGGTCAAAGCAGTCTGCGTTTCACGGCACCATCCACCGGCTCCAGTTCTTTTTCCAGCGTACAAGTGATACGTATTGCCAGGAAATCCCGTTTATCTCCGTGAAGTACGTGACTGACATTATCGGCCAGAACTCCGTGAAACATTGGGAAGATAAACTTGCCGATGCACGGCAGGGACTATCACACTATTTCAATGTCTTGAAAGAAAGAATATGATAAGTGACTCCTGCGGCTATCAATCCCAGGAGAATCTTTACCCATATAAAAGGAATCAGGAAGAAAATGCAATAAAGCATCGTTCCCCACATTAATACGAGAGAAATTATTTTGGCACGGAGAGGAATCGCCTTGTTTTCGCGGAAATTGCGGATATAAGGACCGAAGTGCCGATGATTGAGCAGCCAGTTATATAATCGGGGTGACCCTTTGAAATAAAGGGCGGCGGTGAGCAATAGAAAAGGGGTAGTGGGCAGTAGCGGCAGAAAGATGCCGAGAATGCCGAGCGCAAGGGAAATACTACCTAAAACAATATATAGAGTTTTCATGCGGCAAAGATAGTGCAAAAAAGGGAAAAAATAACACTCTTTGCTGGATGAAAACTCTATTTTATATTACCTTTGCCGTTGCATCGAGGTGACATTAGATGCGTGTAACTATTAAAATACATACACTCATGTTTACAGTAATCAAACGCATGGAGATATCAGCTTCTCACAAACTGGTACTCCCGTATCGCAGTAAATGCGCCAGTCTACACGGTCACAACTGGATTATCACCGTCTATTGCCGTTCCGCGCGGCTCAACTCCGAAGGAATGGTGGTAGATTTCACCCGCATCAAAGAAGTGGTCACGGAGAAACTGGACCATCAGAACCTGAATGAAGTACTTCCATTCAATCCCACAGCGGAGAATATTGCCCGCTGGGTTTGCAAACAGATTCCTCAATGCTATAAAGTAGAAGTGCAGGAATCGGAAGGAAACATTGTCATCTACGAGAAAGATCCCGTCGGCGCAGAAGGACAAGAATAGCAAACCAAACAAATTTTGATGATGAGAAAGATTAATGAAATCTTTTACAGCTTGCAGGGCGAAGGCTACCATACCGGAACTCCGGCTATCTTCGTCCGTTTTTCCGGCTGCAACCTGAAATGTGACTTTTGCGACACACAACACGAAGAAGGAAAAATGATGACCGACGATGAAATTATCGCCGAAGTGAAAAAATATCCTGCCGTCACTGTTGTCCTTACGGGCGGCGAACCTTCCTTATGGATAGACGATGAATTGATCGACCGTTTGCACCAGGCAGGCAAATATGTGACCATCGAAACCAACGGTACACGCCCCCTGCCGGCAGCTATCGACTGGGTGACCTGCTCCCCCAAACAAGGGGTGAAACTTGCTATCGACCGGATGGATGAAGTGAAAGTGGTCTATGAAGGACAAGATATAAGTATTTTTGAACTACTTCCCGCCGAACATTTTTTCCTCCAGCCTTGTTCTTGTTATAACACTGCTTTGACAGTGGATTGTGTAATGCGACACCCCAAATGGAGACTAAGCCTGCAAACACACAAACTAATCGACATCCGTTGAACGAAATAGACGGGTGATGCGGAAGAAGCTTAAATTATTACAAAATATAGTATGAAAGTAGGTTTGTTTATTCCTTGTTATATCAATGCTATTTACCCCAATGTGGGAGTAGCATCGTATAAACTATTGAAAAGTTTAGGAGTAGATGTCGATTATCCGTTGGATCAGACCTGTTGCGGACAACCGATGGCAAACGCCGGTTTTGAAGACGAGTCGATGAAGCTGGCATTCCGTTTTGAAGATCTGTTGTTTCGGGAATACGATTACATTGTCGGCCCTTCCGCCAGTTGTGTGGCATTTGTGAAAAGAGAATCATCCGGGCATCTTAGAGAAAGAAGGACATGTTTGTCAGAGTGCGGGAAAGATTTATGATATTTGTGAGTTCATTCACGATGTCTTGAAACCTTCCAAAATACCTGCACGCTTTCCTCATAAAGTCAGTATTCACAATAGCTGTCATGGGGTACGCGAACTGTTGATTTCCGCTCCCACCGAACTGAACATCCCTTATTACAATAAATTGCGTGACCTGCTCAATCTGGTAGAAGGCATCGAAGTATTCGAGCCCAGCCATATTGACGAGTGTTGCGGCTTTGGCGGAATGTTTGCCGTGGAAGAACAGGCGGTATCCGTCTGCATGGGGCGTGATAAGGTAAAAGACCACATGGCTACCGGGCCGCGTATATTGTAGGAGCGGACAGTTCCTGCCTGATGCATATGCAAGGTGTCATCAAACGGGAACATCCGCCGATTCAAATTATCCATATTGTAGAAATCTTAGCGTCGCAATCATGAGTACCAAACATTCGAAGGCTGCCGAAAAGTTCTTGCAGGACAGCAAGATGGCAGCATGGCATAATGAAACCCTTTGGATGGTCCGTGCCAAAAGGGACAAGATGAGCAAGGAAGTTCCCGAATGGGAAGAGTTGCGCAACAAGGCTTGCGAGTTGAAACTATACTCCAACAGTCACCTCGAAGAACTTCTGCTGGAGTTTGAGAAGAATGCTACCGCCAACGGCGCCATCGTACATTGGGCAAAAGATGCCGATGAATACTGTGCCATCGTCTACGAAATACTGAATGAGCATAATGTCCACCATTTCATCAAGAGCAAGTCCATGCTCGCCGAAGAGTGTGGATTGAATCCTTTCCTGATGGAACGTGGAATTGATGTGGTAGAGTCCGACTTAGGCGAGCGTATCCTGCAACTGATGCATCTCGAACCGAGCCACATCGTTCTGCCTGCGATCCACATCAAGCGGGAACAGGTAGGCGAATTGTTTGAAAAGGAGATGGGTACGGAAAAGGGAAACTTTGATCCTACCTACCTTACACATGCCGCACGCAAGAACCTGCGTCATCTCTTCCTGAATGCCGAAGCCGCTATGACAGGCGCCAACTTTGCCGTCGCCTCAACCGGAGACATTGTGGTCTGTACCAATGAAGGAAATGCCGATATGGGTACTTCCTACCCGAAACTGAACATTGCCGCTTTCGGTATGGAAAAGATCGTCCCGGATCTGGACGCATTGGGTGTGTTCACCCGATTACTCGCCCGTTCGGCCACCGGACAGCCGGTGACTACTTATACTTCTCATTACCGTCGTCCCCGCGAAGGCGGTGAATATCATATTATTATCGTAGATAACGGCCGGAGTGCCTTACTATCCAAGCCCGACCATATCAAGACATTGAACTGTATTCGTTGTGGTGCGTGCATGAATACCTGCCCGGTGTACCGCCGGAGTGGAGGTTACTCTTATACGTACTTCATCCCCGGACCTATTGGCATCAACTTGGGGTATGGCCCATGCTCCGGAGAAGTATTATGATAATCTTTCAGCCTGTTCTCTGTGTATGTCCTGTTCCGATGTCTGTCCGGTGAAAGTAGATTTGGCCGAACAGATTTACAAATGGCGTCAGGATTTGGACGGACTGGGGAAAGCGAATACCGGAAAGAAGATAATGTCCGGTGGAATGAAATTCCTGATGGAACGTCCCGCATTGTTCAACGCAGCCTTTGTGGGCAGCCCCGGTGGTAAATGGCCTGCCCCGTTTCATGAAATACAACGATCTCGACGATTGGGGAAAGGGGCGTGAACTGCCGGAATTTGCCAGAGAGTCATTCAATGAAATGTGGAAGAAAAACAAGGTACAGGGAAAGGAGGAATCCAAATGAGTAGCAGAGAAGATATACTGGCGAGCATCCGTAAGCATACGCAGTCGCGTTATGATAAACCGGATATTGCGGATATGAAACGATTGTCATATCCTGATAAGATAGAACAGTTCTGTGCAATCAGCCGTGCGGTGGGGGGTACGGCAGTTGTATTGGGTGAAGGGGAAGATGTGAATGCTGTCATTCGCCGGACGTATCCGGACGCCATGCGCATTGCTTCCGTACTGCCGGATATTTCTTGTGCAACTTTCAATCCCGATAATTTGGATGATCCGAAAGAATTGGACGGCACAGATGTTGCCGTAGTGAAAGGAGAAATCGGAGTAGCCGAAAACGGAGCCATCTGGATACCGCAGGCGGTGAAATATAAAGCAATCTATTTTATCTCGGAAAAGTTGGTTATTCTGCTCGACCGGAATAAAATTGTAGATACCATGTATGACGCTTATTGCCAACTGGACGGACAGGAATATCAGTTCGGTACTTTTATTTCCGGTCCCTCAAAGACGGCGGATATCGAACAGGCATTGGTCATGGGAGCGCATGGGGCACGAGACGTGTTAGTGATATTAACCTAATGTTTCCGTGTTGATTATTCTAAAATAAATTTGGTTTCAAAACAATGGAGTTTTATATTTGTTAGTACAAACGAAATGGAGACTCCGTTGACGCTGTAAAAACAGAGGCTCTATTGATAAGAAATAGAGCCTTTGTTTCATATAAACAGAGCTTCCGTTTGATGTAAATAGAGGCTTTGTTTGGATAAAGTCCGGCTTCCATCGAATGTAATAGAGGCTTTTGGAGAATATAGTCGAATGTCCTTTGATGTAAATAGAATATCTGTTTCTGTTTGTCCATAGTAGATAAATGAGTTCGTAGGATAAGAGTAGTAAAACGTTTAATTATAAATTATATGTATGCCAATAAAGTAAAAAGAAAATAGCCGCCGTCCATGACCTTTCAAGAATGGGGCGCGTATCTCTGACCGTCGTCATTCCTATTCTTTCATCTATGGGTTTTCAGGTCTGTCCGCTTCCTACGGCTGTATTATCCAATCATACGCAATATCCCGGTTTCTCCTTTCTCGACCTGACGGACGAAATGCCGAAGAGTATTGCCCAATGGAAGAAACTGGAGGTAGAGTTCGACGCTATCTATACCGGATACTTGGGTTCTCCGAGACAAATTCAGATTGTTTCTGATTTTATCAGGGACTTTCGTCGACCGGACAGCCTGATCGTTGCCGATCCGGTGTTGGGAGATAACGGACGATTATACACCAACTTTGATGGAGAGATGATAAAAGAAATGCGCCACTTAATCACGAAAGCAGATGTGATTACCCCTAATCTGACGGAACTATTTTATTTATTGGATAAACCCTATAAAGCAGATAACACGGATGAAGAACTGAAAGAATATCTCCGTCTCTTGTCCGACAAAGGTCCGCAGGTGGTTATTATCACCAGTGTTCCTGTACATGATGAGCCCCATAAAACATCTGTCTATGCTTATAACCGTCAGGGAAACCGCTACTGGAAAGTGACCTGCCCTTATCTGCCTGCACATTATCCCGGCACGGGCGATACTTTTACGAGTGTCATCACCGGCTCTTTGATGCAGGGAGACAGTCTGCCGATGGCGTTGGACCGTGCCACACAGTTTATCCTGCAAGGTATTCGTGCCACTTTTGGGTATGAATATGACAACCGTGAGGGTATTCTATTGGAGAAAGTGCTTCATAATTTGGATATGCCAATACAGATGGCTAGTTATGAATTAATATAAAAGATAAAGAGTTTTCACGGCTAAGAAAAAAGTCACACTGTAAAGATAAAGAATAAGGGCTGACTAAAAAGGACGGAATTGGTATAACCATCCCATCTGCGAGTGTACGTAAGTAGGGATGAAAAACAATTTCCCAGTCTTTTTAGTCAGTCCTTTTTAACGTTTACAAGCTTTTGTGTTTCAAATATTTCCATTAATTTTACCGGCATTAAAAAAAGGAATAATTATATCTAACTAATGACTCAAACACTAAAAACATCCGAACGTCTTGGAGTATATGTGGATGCTCTGCGCGGATTTGCTTTGGGCTATTGTATTGTTGCATAATCTGGAACATTATAATCTGTTCTTAGTACCGGAGAATGTGCCTGCATGGTTACAGACAATTGATAAATATGCATGGGACATCCTGTTTTTCCTGTTTGCGGGAAAGGCGTATGCTACTTTCTCTTTGTTGTTTGGTTTTAGTTTTTACATTCAGTTTCACAATGCAGAGAAACGTGGTATAGACTTCCGCGGACGATTTGCCTGGCGGATGTGTTTGCTTTTCCTGTTTGCGCAGTTACATGCCTTATTCTATAACGGGGATATTCTTTTACTCTATGCGGTAGTGGGTTTTGCGTTGATACCCGTGTGCAAGCTAAAGGACAAAACGGTCTTTTTGGATTGCCCTCATTCTGCTTCTTCAGCCTTATGAGTGGGGACGTGCCATTTATGCGATGATAAATCCAGACTATGTTGTATCAACCGGTCATTTTATGCCTTATGCTATGCGTGCACAGGAGGCAACTGCCAATGGTAACTTCTTCGAAGTACTCTGTTCCAACATCTCCGACGGACAATTATACAGCAATATCTGGCAAGTGGAAAATGGTCGTTTGTTTCAGACGGCTGCCCTGTTCATGTTCGGAATGCTTCTGGGACGCCGGAAGTACTTTATGAAAAGCGAAGAGTCCGTACGCTTTTGGAAGAAGATGTTGAAAGGTGCCGTCCTCGCATTCATTCCTCTCTATTGCCTGAAAACTTTTGTGCCGGACTTACTCACCAATCCGTCCGTACAAATTCCTTATAAGATTGCCGTTCCGTCCTATGCCAATTTTGCGTTTATGATTATCCTGGTTTCTATCTTCACCTTGCTTTTTTGGTTTAAAAAAGATAGGATATAGCTGGCAAAGTCTGCTGATTCCTTATGGCCGTATGAGTCTGACGAACTATATCTCGCAGTCCATCATGGGGGTAACTATCTATTATGCATTCGGATTAGCTAATGTACAAATATGCCGGAGCAACGGCAAGTCTGCTGATTGCATTGCTCATCTTTACTGTTCAGCTGATATTTAGCCGTTGGTGGCTTGCCCGTCATAAACAGGGACCACTCGAATTCTTATGGCGTAAGGGTACTTGGATTTAGTGACTTCCCACTATTCGAATTTGACAGTTACTTCTGCAAGTTTGTTGCCGTAAATCCAGTCCGGTCCCTCCTGGATCAGGCGGATTGCTTCCTTATCAGCAGACTCGCAAAGGCTCTCTTTTTACTTTGATGTAGAAGGGACGCCCTTCTTTATTAACAAGGAAAGTTAATACAACTTTTCCTTTCACTTGTGCGCACTTTTCATCCGCCGGACGAACGAGATTCTCCTTCAGGTATTTCTGATAGCTACGTTTACCGATGACAGGTTGTGGAGTGATCTCTTTCTCTGCCTGTTCCTTAACCGTCACAACATTTCCGGTAGTTGTTGACTTCTTATTTTTCTTAGCGCCGTATCCCACTACCACCACTTCATTGAGTGCCTGTTTGTTTTCGTTCATGGCAATGAGCATCGTCCGGTTGGTATCTATCCGGATTTCTACCGGATTATATCCGATATACTCCGCTGTCAATCGTTTCTTATCATCCTTTTTGACTAACGAAAATTCTCCATTCATATTTGTGATGGTTCCGATATTCGTTCCTTTATATGTCACACTGGCTCCGATAAGCGGTTCTCCTTTTTCGTCGGTCACCCTCCCTTTAATCATGTTCTTTTGAGGAAGGATAGTCGCTACCTTAGCCATCTTCATTTTCTTATCAGATTCAGATTCGAAAGTATCCATCGTTGCTACTACTTCTTGCAATGCGGCAGTCTCTTCCGACACTTCCTCCATCACCGGCAACAGCTGCCACAGGCGCACCTTGTGGTTGGGAAGTCGCTTGGATTTTGGCAATCATATCTTTCTTATCCGCTTGTCTCGCAGTAATTTCGGAAATAGGAGTGGAATCCGTTTTTACCTTTGTAGTAGCTAATGCGATTTCCTTTTGCGGAGTTGCGGGAACTGTTGGAGTGGCAGGAATTGCCGGAGTTGGTGGAGCTGCGGGTTCAGCCAACTTTGTGGAAACACTCTCTTCCGCAATGAACACTTCATCTGTCATGCTCTTTTTCAGGAACAGGAAATAACTGCTGATACCGAATCCGATAATCAGACACGCAGCGATGCTCCAGGTGATAGCATAAGTGTTCTTTTTTCTTTGCCGAATGAGCAGAAACCTGCATCCGCAGTTTCTCGATCCGTTGTTCGTGATTTCCCTCCACCTGGCTGTAACCATCCATAGCATCGGCCAGGAAAGGATCCTGCATCGACTCTCGTTCCAGTCGGTGGGCCTCTTTTCCTTTGCGGAGTCCTCGTATGTAGTCCAATAGTTTCATAGGGCTTGTTTCTTAATACAAATTTTTAAGTTTCGCTTTCCGTTCTGGATATAGCTTTTCACATTGTTCAGAGTAAATCCGGTTTGTTCCACAATGTCGGCATACGACATTTCCTCTAAAAAAGAAACGCGTAATGCTGGTCCGTTGTTCTTCGGGCAACTTTTCGAGACAGTGATGTAATGCCTTTAGTTGTTCCTCCGAACTTTCCTCTTCACTTAATAGATGCAGAAATTCGTCAGATTCCATAATATTAACCGTATAATCTAACGGAATTTCTTTATTTTCCTTTCGTAAAAGTTGCAGGCAATGATTCTTTGCCACCCGGTAGAGCCATGGCTTGAACACTTTTATCTCATAATTTCCCAATTTAGGCAATAAATCTTCAAACAACTGCATGACCGCCTCCTGTGCCCGGTCTTCATCATGCAGATATTTTAGGCAAAGTCCGTATAGTAACGGGATATATCGGTTATATAATTCGCCGAAATATTCCGTATCACCGGACTTCGTGTAATGTATTAGTAATTCCTCGTCCGATAGTTTCGATATGTTTCATTTTGAAAAACAACATCTATTCCTCTTCTTCGTCGATAATGACTTGATATTTTTCTTTCATTGCTTCAAAATCACCTGTAATCTGGTCTAATATTTCATGCGTATCCGTACTCTTTACCAAAGCGGGCATACCATAATAGATGGATGCTTTGTATGGCAACAATATCATTTTTCCTTTGGGCAGAGAACGTCCCATACCGGTCATGAATACAGGAATATATTTCACTTCGGGTCGCAGCGACAGGATGCGGGCTATGCCGGATTTAATTTTTCCCATCTGTTCCGGCTTTCCTCTGGTTCCTTCCGGAAAAAGAATCAGTGAATATCCGGCGTCGATGGCTTCAAGCATCTTACGGATCGGATCATGCTCCGAATCTTTTTCTCCTTTTCTTCTGATTAGCAGTGTGTTGATGAAAAAGTTGCTGATGGAAGCCTGAAAGCGGGTTTTCCCGAAATAATCTTCTGCTGCTACGGGTTTGACTTTCCATAAAAGTCCTCCGGGCAGGGAAGATAACAAGCTTAGGGTGTCCAGATGGCTGTTATGGTTGGCAAGGATGATGAATTGCTTTTCCTTTTTGAGGAACTGGCAATCGGTGAACTGAACTCCTACAACCAATTTCAGAAACCATTGGAATACACCTTTATATATAATCTGCATGGCAGCAGCTTGCATGAATCTTTTTTCCATTCCCTCCGTTTAATATGCAATGTAATAAACTAAATGAAAAAATACAGGAGCCGTGTAGGCCAGAGAATCTATCCGGTCGAATACTCCTCCATGACCGGGAATACTGTTCCCCATGTCCTTAATTCCTTTATCTCTTTGATGGCGGAGATGACTACGTCTCCCCGAGAATCCGGCAATCGCAACGAGAGCACTTTACCAGGATAACGTTGGGAGCGGAGAGGGGAGTCAGGAAACCGAGGAAGTAACCAATGACGGTAGTACTGATTACACCGCCCAGAAATCCTTCCCCACGTTTTGTTCGGACTTACTTTCGGGAGTATCTTATGTCGTCCGAGAAGTTTGCCCCAGATAAATTGCATAACATCGTTGATTTCCGTAAGGAATACAAGGAATAATAGCAGACCTCGTCCTCCTGCATTGAATCCCGGAAGTTCAGGAAGCGACAGGAGATAAGCGAGGTGGCTGATACCGAATACTGAAAGCATCAGAATCCACTGCAACAGAGCCATCGACTTGGTAATTCCGTGGGTGTCTCCCTTTAAAACAAGTCGTAAGGGCAATACGAGAAACATAACTACCGGAATGAAGATGATGAATGCTCCATACCAGGCAAGGTAAGCAAGGTAATATTGAATGGGAATGGCCAATATTCCCCCAGAATAGTGCTCCGCGATCTGCCTCTCTGAATCCCAACACCGAATACAGTTCTCTGAAAGCGATGAAAGAGAGAAAGGCAAGGAAGAAATAAGAAATGTTATAGCTGATAAATACAGCACCGATAAACATACCCGCCATGATCCACCATGAGCGCGTGCGTGCGGCGAGTTCGCTGATATTTGTTTTCGGAGATATCTTTTTACAAGGAAAAGAATAAGGCTTGCCGTAACAAGCAGTCCGATGATGAGCGAAATGACGATAATCAATTCATCGCTTAGCGTAGGAAATATGATATCCAGTAGTTCTTTCATTTTATTTCATTGTTTGTTGTGTGTGACATGAGGTACAGACGGTGTATCAGTGTTGCGACAAGGCCGACGTTGATTATTATCAGAGCTATGAGACATACCATCCGGTCGTATCCTGCGTGAATGGTGCAGGTGGCTACTACAAAGGCAAGCGTGAGCAATGCCATGCGGTGTTGCTTTGGCCATCGGACCGTTAAAGAAATGCTGGTGCGTTTTGTAGGCTCCTATCCAGCGGAAATAAGCTGTCATAACGGCAAGAAGGGCCGCTAGCCATCCCAGTTCAATACCGAATCCACCTGCTATATATCCGATGGGAATGATGAACAAAGCATCAGCAAAGCGGTCGGGCATATCATTGTAGAGATCTCCGTTGGCACTTTTCTTCCCTCCTTCAATAGCTACCATCCCATCGAACAGGTTGCAGAGTAACCGCGACTGCATGCAAACGATGAACAGAATATAGGCTACATACTTGTTAAAACCGGGATAAATAACTGTGCCAATCAGCAGGAGGCAACCTACCATAGCGAAGAATACACTCATCATGGAAATTTGATTGGGAGTGACACCCCAACGAGTTAGTTTGCGGGCAATGTTATTAGCCCAGGCCGTGTTTCGCGAGGCTATTTCCCGCCTTCCGTCGACTTCGTTTTTCATATTTGTGATATGTTTATGATCGGCAAATATACACATCATCTTAAGAGTTGCAAAGGAATGAGTGAGAATTTTGAAATGACTCTTTTTTTGCCGGATAAAAAAAAGTTCAGGTCATTTATGGAATCTGTGTGAAATGTGCATCTCTATAATAAAAGCGAACTAATAGTAACATTTTAAAATAAGAAGTTATGAAAACAAATCAATTCAGAGCGATGATGCTCGTACTGCTAATGGCGGTTATTTCTTTAGGTAGGATGAATGCGCAAGTTATTACTGTGTCGGGTACGGTGACGGATGCAAAGGATGGAACTCCGCTTGTAGGCTGTTCGGTACAGATAAAGGGTACTACGAAAGGTACAGTAACGAATATGAATGGCCGGTACACGATACAGGCTAAGAAAGGGGAAACGTTGTTGTTTCAGTATATCGGGTATAAGCAAGAGAGAAGGGTGGTGAAATCGGCTACGCTGGATGTGAAGATGAAAGCTGATGATGTGGTATTGGAAGAATGTGTAGTGGTAGGATACGGGCATGAGCTAAAGGCTACTAAATCGGTGTCTGCTGCTTACAGGGCAGTATGTCCGACTCCGGGAATCATGTATGATGCTGCAAATGCGGAAGAATACGGAGAGTTTCAGGAGAACGGCTTCAAGAGTGTATCGGATGCTCCGCTTTCTACTTTCTCTATTGATGTAGACGCCGCTTCTTATAGTAATATGCGTCGTTTTATCAATAAAGGTGAATTGCCTCCTGTAGATGCTATCCGTACGGAAGAATTAGTGAACTACTTTTCCTATGATTAGCCGAAACCGACAGGAAGTGATCCTGTGAAAATCACGATGGAAGCCGGAGCATGTCCCTGGAATGCGGTTCACCGTCTTGTGCGTATTGGCTTGAAAGCTAGAGAAATTCCGACGGATAATTTGCCTGCATCTAACCTGGTGTTTCTGATTGACGTCTCCGGCTCTATGTGGGGAGCCAACCGGTTGGATTTGGTGAAATCATCTCTCAAATTGTTGGTAAACAACTTACGGGATAAAGATAAAGTAGCTATCGTGACTTATGCAGGCAGTGCCGGTGTGAAACTGGAGGCCACTCCGGGTAGTGACAAACAGAAGATTCGTGAAGCGATAGATGAATTGACGGCAGGTGGTTCTACGGCAGGTGGTGCGGGTATCCTGTTGGCGTATAAAATAGCCAAGAAGAATTTTATCTCTAATGGTAACAACCGTATCATACTTTGCTCCGACGGTGATTTTAATGTGGGTGTTTCTTCCGCCGAAGGATTGGAACAATTGATTGAAAAAGAACGTAAGAGTGGAGTGTTCCTTACCGTACTGGGTTATGGCATGGGTAATTATAAAGATAAGAAGATTCAGGTGTTGGCTGAAAAGGGAAATGGCAATCATGCTTATATAGATAACTTGCAGGAGGCCAACCGTGTTTTGAGTAGGCGAATTCGGCGCTACATTGCATACAGTGGCGAAAGACGTCAAACTGCAAGTGGAATTTAATCCTTCCCAAGTGCAGGCGTATCGTTTGATTGGTTACGAAAGCCGTCTGTTGAAAGACGAAGACTTTAATAATGATGCTAAAAATGCCGGAGATATGGGTGCGGGACATACGGTAACTGCTTTTTACGAAGTGATTCCTACAGGTATAAAGAATGAATATGTGGGTAAAATAGACGATCTGAAATATCAGAAGAAAGAGAAAGTGACAGTGAAACCGACAGGCTCTAATGATCTCCTGACTGTGAAACTGCGTTATAAAGCTCCGGATAAAGATGTCAGCAAGAAACTGGAACTTCCTTTCGTTGATAATAAAAAGGTAATAATGTTTCTTCCGATTTCCGCTTTGCTTCTGCAGTGGCTATGTTCGGACAGTTACTCCGGGAGTCTGACTTTAAAGGAAATGCCAGTTACGACAAAGTGATTGATCTGGCCAAACAGGGACTGAATAACGATGATAAAGGATATAGAAGAGAATTCATCCGTTTGGTTGAGGCTGCCAAAGGATTGGAAAGAACGAATAAGAACTAGGAAATCGGGCGGGAGTCATTGTGAGTGTACGCTATATGACTATGCGTAAGATTCGCAGATATGAATGAACGTAGAATTCCAGATGGATAATCGTAGAAAATGATAGTGACGGTATATGTTCGGGGGATAGTGACGCTATCGCTGTTGTATACCGTCACTATCTTTGTCGGATAGCGTCACTATCATTTATTTCGTCCGAATTTCGTCCGACCTGAAACGAAAAATAGCCATAAACTTATCGTTTACAGCTATTTAACTCTGCACGGGAGGAGAGGCTCGAACTCCCGACACCCGGTTTTGGAGACCGGTGCTCTACCAACTGAGCTACTCCCGTGTTTGCGGCTGCAAAGGTAGTAGAAACTTCTGAATCTCCAAACATTCGGGTAAATAAGTTTTGAATTATTTTAATTTTTCCCACTCATCGGGCTTGAAAACCTACCAGAACAAAGCTGTCGGTCACTACTAACGGACGTTTCACCAATTTACCGTTAGTTGCCAATAGTGCTATCTGTTCTTCCTCACTCATTGCAGGTAGCTTCTCGCTTAGTTTCAGCTCTTTATATACTAATCCGCTCGTGTTGAAGAATTTCTTCACCGGCAGACCGCTGCGCGGAATCCATGCCTTTAATTCTTCCACCGTAGGATTTTCTTCTACGATTAATCGGTTGGTAAACTCAATGTTATTTTCTGTTAACCATTTCTTGGCTTTTTGGCATGTGCTGCATGCCGGATATTGCAAAAATAATGTTGCCATATTCATTTATAATTTAATACTTAATACCTTATACTTAATACTTAAACCTCACTTCAATATCTGCAAATCCTGAAACATAATCCGGTAAGCGGCTGCTTTCTTATGTCCAATGCTAATGGATACGCCCTTGATGATGAGGGCATCCGGTAAAGTCGCATAGGCACGTCCTTCGAAAACAAATTCGGAGTAATCACCTACTTTGGGCTCTTCTATGTCGAATTGCTGTCGAAGAGTGTCCGTTGCTTTTTGCCCGGTAGTGACGATGGCTTTGCATTCGGGAAGTTGTCGCAGCAATGCTGCTACATCGGTAGCCTCCACTACTTCGAGAAACTTATCCGATGCGTTATCCTGCAACCGGCGGATGGATGAAGCGGTATCAAACAGGGCAATTCCCTTTTCGTTCAAAAAGTCTATGATTTGCTCACGACAAAACGATTTTAGTGTTGAATTCAGAAAGTGATTCTTATCATTAAAGAATAAGATTCCATATATGCGCCACATGTCATTGTTTAGGTTTGGATAATAAAAATCCATCGACCATCGTTTTTTTTCTGTGGCGGGAAAACTGCCCAGCATAAGCAATTTTGATTTCGCTGGGAGAAATGGTTCTAGCGGATGTGTTTCGATTTCCATGTTATCGTTCATTTTAATTTCGTACAAAAATAGTGATAATGTTTATTTCCCTCAAAATCAATGAGAAAAAATGCTAGATTTAAAATATTTAGTTATTTTTGCGGCGTGATGAACAAACAATATTTTATTATATCATTGAAAAAAAAGAAGTTTTTTGTGAGTTGCTTCTTAATAGGCCTGTTTTTCCTGGAGGGTGGGAATTGTTATGCTTCGGAGCAACAACTGTTAAGAGGGACGATAGAAGCTCCTTCTGACAATTATACCGTGAGAGGGCGTGTTATTGATGTCTATGGTGAACCACTAATCGGTGCTACAATACGAGAAAAGGGGGGAGCCAATGGTACTGTGACCGATATTGATGGAAAATTCTTTTTTGTCTGTGCAGGATAGTGCTGTCTTACAAGTTTCTTTTTGTGGGTTATAAGACTGTAGAAGTCAATGTGGCAGGTCGGAATGTGCTTGAAATACGTCTTCAGGAAGATGCGGTGATGCTTGAACATGTCATCGTAACGGCCTTGGGACTTGAAAAGGATGAAGCTACATTGGCCAATTCTGTGCAAAAAATCAAGGGAGAAGAACTGAACCGTGTCAAAGAAGTAAATATGATTGCTGCTCTGGCGGGAAAAAGCTGCCGGTGTGCAAATCAATAAAAACTCTTCCGGTATGGGAGGGTCTGCAAAGTCAGTCTCCGGGGAATCCGTTCGGTGTCCGGTGATAATCAACCGCTGTATGTGATAGACGGAGTGCCGATGTCGAATACCTCTTCCGAGCAGGCTTATTCGGCAATTGGAGGTACGGCAAATGCCGGCGAACCGTGATGGAGGAGATGGGATTTCTAACCTGAATCCGGAAGATGTAGAAAGCATCAGTATTCTGAAAGGTGCTCCTGCTGCGGCTTTATATGGTAGCATGGCTGCTAACGGAGTGATTCTTATCACGACTAAAAAAAGGCAACTCTGTCGGACAAAGGAATATTAATTTCTCTACAGGACTCACTTTCGAGAAAGCATTCAGTATGCCTAAAATGCAGAATCGTTATGGTGTCAGTGATGTGGTAGACAGCTGGGGAGAGAAAAGAGAATCTGACGGCTTATGATAATCTGGATGATTTTTTCCGTACCGGATTGACATCGATGACTTCCGTATCTATCAGTTATGGAAATGAAAACCTGCAAACTTATTTCTCCTATGCCAATACTACCGGAAAGGGGATTATCGACAAGAATAAACTGAAAAAGCATAATATAAACTTGCGTGAGACGGCTACCATGTTCGACAAACGTCTGAAACTGGACGGTAGTGTGAATGTGATGAAACAGACCGTCGAGAATAAGCCGGTGTCGGGAGGTTTCTATATGAATCCGTTGGTAGGGCTTTATCGTTTTCCTCGTGGTGAGAATCTGTCTTATTATAAAGACCATTTTGAAACCTATGACGAAGAACGGAAACTGGGTGTGCAGAACTGGCATACATTTACCGAAGACTTCGAACAGAATCCATATTGGATAGTGAACCGTATACAAAGTAAAGAAACGCGTACGCGCATTATCCTTTCCCTTTCGGCAAACTTTAAGATAAATGATTGGCTGACGATTCAAGCCCGTGGAAACATGGATTATTGGGCGGACAAGTTACGCCAGAAATTCTATGCGTCTACTGCCACCGCCCTGTGTGGAGCGAACGGACGATATATCGAGATGGATTATCAGGAAACCCAGATGTATGGTGATGTCATGGCGATGGTGAAGAAAACCTGGGGGGATTTTACACTGGATGCGGCGATTGGTGGTAGTATAAATGATAAAGTCGTTAATTCTACCCGATATGATTCGAAAAATGCATCTTTGAAGTTTGCTAATGTGTTTAATATTGCCAATATCGTCATGAACAGTTCTGCCAGTATTGACCAGCGAATAGATCAACGCCGTCAGTTGCAATCTATATTCGGTACGGCACAGATCGGTTATAAGGAAAAATTGTTTCTTGATTTGACGGCCCGTAATGACTGGGCGTCAACCTTGTCTTATACCAGCCATGAAAAATCCGGATTCGCTTATCCTTCTGTAGGGCTTTCCATGCTACTTGATAAATGGGTGAAGTTACCCGAATGGGTTTCTTTCGCAAAATTGCGTGGCGCTTATAGTAAAGTAGGGAATGATATTCCTCCATTTATCACTAATCCCTCTTCGCAGATCAATGCCGGTGGCGAGATACAGGCGAATGACGCCGCACCTTTCAAGGAAATGGAGCCGGAAATGACTCATGCCATCGAATTCGGAACTGAATGGCGATTCTTTCAACACCGTTTAGGAGTTAATCTGACTTATTATCGTACCAATACTTATAATCAGTTCTTCAAACTTCCAGCACTTGCAGGCGATAAGTATGCTTACCGATATGTAAATGCCGGAAATATCCAGAATCGGGGATGGGAATTGACACTGAATGGAACTCCCGTATTAACTCCTGATTTCAACTGGAAAACTTCTGTAAACTTCTCTACCAATAAGAATAAGATAGTGAAGTTGCACGAAGATCTGAAAGAAATGATTTACGGGCCTACCAGTTTTTCTTCCAGCTATGCCATGAAACTTATTAAAGGCGGTTCTATCGGTGATATATATGGTAAAGCCTTTGTACGTGATGATGCAGGCAATATCGTTTACGAAACAGAGGGTGATAATAAAGGACTTCCATTGGTGGAGGGCGATGGGAATACGGTGAAAGTAGGAAATGCCAACCCTGTCTTTATGATGGGATGGGATCATACATTCTCTTACAAAGGCTTCACCCTTTATTTTCTGCTTGATTGGCGCTACGGAGGTGAAGTCCTTTCGCAGACACAGGCGGAAATGGATCTTTATGGAGTATCTGAAATAACGGCCGATGCGCGTGACAGGGGATATGTAATGCTCGACGGTCAGCGTATAGACAATGTGAAAGGATTCTATAAAAAATAGTAGGCGGGCGTGCCGGGGTGACGGAATATTATATGTATGATGCTACGAATTTACGGTTGCGTGAAGTATCATTGAGCTATAATTTCTCCAAGAAGTGGATACAGAAAACGAAGGTACTGAAAGATGTTCAGCTTTCGTTTGTAGCTCGCAATCTATGTTTCTTGTATAAGAAAGCTCCTTTTGATCCGGATCTGGTACTTTCTACCGGAAATGATAATCAAGGAATTGAAGTGTTCGGAATGCCTACGACCCGTAGTCTGGGCTTTACTCTGAAATGTGAATTTTAAAGGCAGGAGAGAGAAATGAAGAGAAAATATGTATATCTATATTTGTTGGGTTTATTGCTGTTCTCTGTAGCTTGTACCGGTAATTTCCGTGATTACAATACCGATTTGTCCGGTATCACGGATGATGACTTGATTATTGATGACAATGGCTATGGAATCCGTTTGGGAATTATTCAGCAAGGTATTTATTTTAATTACGACTACGGAAAAGGAAAGAACTGGCCTTTCCAGCTGATACAGAATCTGAACGCGGACATGTTCAGTGGGTATATGCATGACGGCAAACCTCTGAACGGGGGGGCTCGCATAACTCCGATTATAATATGCAGGACGGCTGGAATAGTGCTATGTGGACACACATGTATTCTTATATTTTCCCACAGATATATCAGTCGGAGAATGCTACCCGGAATACACATCCTGCTCTGTTCGGGATAACGAAAATATTAAAGGTGGAAGCGATGCATCGTGTGACGGATTATTATGGTCCTATCATTTATAAGAATTTTGCTAATGCCGAAAAACATTACCGTCCGGATAAACAAGAAGATGTCTATTATGAGTTTTTCAATGAACTCGATTCTGCCGTAGTTGCCCTCACCGGGTATATAGAGGAGAAACCGGAATTCAATGGATTTGCACGTTTTGATATTTTGTTGGATGGTAAATACCCCTCCTGGGTAAAGTTTGCCAATTCGTTGCGTTTGCGTTTAGCTATGCGTATTGCCTCTGTTGCTCCCGATAAGGCTTGTGCTGAAATACAGAAAATAAAAGAAAACGATTATGGCTTCTTTGAAGCGGAAACAGGCGGAGCAATTGTTTCTACCAAATCCGGATATACCAATCCATTGGGAGAACTTAACCGTGTGTGGAATGAAACTTACATGAGTGCGAACATGGAATCAATCTTGGTCGGATATGATGATCCTCGTCTTGGAATTTATTTCGAACACTGTACGGATGAAGCTTTGAAAGGACAATATCGTGGAATTCGTCAAGGGATATGTTTTGCTCATAGTCATTATTCCGGATTGTCGAAGCTGTTTGTCAAGCAAAGCACCGATGCGCCTCTGATGACTGCTTCGGAAGTCTGGTTTCTGCGTGCCGAAGCCGCTTTGCGCGGGTGGACCGATGAAGATGAAGAAGCTTGTTACCGGAACGGCGTAACTACCTCTTTTCATCAATGGGGAATTTATGGGGTGGAGGATTACCTGAAAAGTGAGCTGACAGCTTCCGACTTTATAGACACTTATGATGAAGAAAATAATATAGAAGCCCGTTGTAAAATCACTCCCAAATGGAATCCGCTGGATGATAAGGAAACGAAACTGGAGAAGATCATTACGCAGAAGTGGATTGCTATGTTCCCGGAAGGTTGCGAAGCTTGGGCCGAACAAAGACGAACAGGATACCCCGTTTATTTCCCGTACGATTCAACCATAGCAGGAGCGGATGCATCGACACGGAGATCATGGTGCGCCGTCTTAATTTCCCAGGGTACATTGCAGACAGAAGACCCGGAGCAATATTCTGCTCTTGTCGAGGCTTTAGGCGGAGATGACCATGGAGGTACAAGACTCTGGTGGGATACGGGAAATAATAACCTGGAATAAAAAAAAGACAAAAGTAGTGTGTTTATATGTGTAGCTTTAACTATTTTTGCATCTTCATTTAAACACATTTACTTATGAAACAGATTATCTCTGCTCTTTTTCCTTTGTATGTTGCTCTCTGCCGTACCGGGATTGCAGGCGCAAAACATTCAGTTACATTATGATTTCGGACGTTCTTTTGTATGATAAAGATTTGCAAGGTCGCCCGCTGTTCACCTCCACTGTGGAGAAGTTTCATCCTGATACTTGGGGAAGCACTTATTTCTTTGTTGATATGGATTACACCTCCGAGGGTGTCGCTTCTGCTTATTGGGAAATAGCCCGTGAAGTGAAATTCTGGAAAGGTCCTTTCTCTGCGCATCTTGAATATAACGGTGGATTATCCAAAGGTATGTCTTATAAAAATGCTTATCTGGCAGGAGCCACGTATACCTTTAATAATGCCTCCTTTTCCAAAGGCTTCACACTGACCGCCATGTATAAGTATATTCAGAAACACCAATCGCCCAACAACTTCCAGTTGACAGGTACGTGGTACGTGAATTTCTGCCGTAACCTGCTCACCTTCTCCGGCTTTGCCGACTGGTGGCGAGAAGAAACGAACTACGGAAAGACTATCTTCCTCTCCGAACCACAATTCTGGGTAAACCTGAATCAAATCAAGGGAGTAAATAAAAATTTCAATCTAAGTATTGGCTCCGAAGTCGAATTGAGTAATAACTTCGGCGGTCGTGATGGCTTTTATGTGATCCCGACGCTTGCTCTGAAATGGACGCTGAACTAAAAAACGGATTATAAGAAATAGAATTAAAAAAAGTCGGACTAAAAGAAGCCGGACTTCAGAATAATCTCTGTTTATCCCTCTGCGGAACTTAAAAAAATATATAGAAACCCTGTTAAATGAAAACTGATTTAATCTACGGCGTAGAAGACCGTCCCCCTTTTAAAGACGCCTTGTTTGCGGCTTTACAACATCTTTTGGCTATTTTCGTAGCGATCATTACACCTCCGCTTATCATCGCAAGTGCCTTGAAACTGGATGTAGAAAAGACAAGCTTTCTAGTTTCCATGTCCCTTTTTGCTTCGGGAGTATCTACCTTTATACAATGCCGTCGTTTCGGTCCGATAGGAGCAAAGCTGCTCTGCATCCAGGGGAACCAGTTTTTTCTTTTATCGGTCCTATCATCGCCACAGGAATGGTAGGCGGATTGCCGTTGATTTTCGGTTCCTGTATGGCTGCCGCACCTATCGAAATGATTGTCAGCCGCACATTCAAATATTTGCGTAATATCATCACTCCGCTGGTTTCCGGTATTGTCGTACTGCTTATCGGATTGAGCCTGATAAAAGTAGGTATCGTATCTTGCGGAGGTGGATATGCCAGCTATGGATAATGGTACGTTTGCTACGTGGGAAAACCTGTCTATTGCAGCACTGGTACTTCTTAGCGTCTTGTTTTTCAACCGTTGCGGGAACAAATACCTGCGTATGAGTTCCATTGTACTCGGACTTTGCCTTGGCTATGGTTTGGCATTTGCTCTGGGAAAAGTGGATATGAGTGCGTTGAATGTGGAAATGCTGATGAGTTTTAATATTCCCCAGCCTTTTAAATATGGTGTTGATTTCAATGTGTCTTCTTTTTATAGCCATTGGTCTGGTCTTACCTGATAACTGCCATCGAAGCAACAGGTGTCGTGACTGCCAACTCTATGATTTCCGGACTTCCCATTGAAGGAGATTCCTATTTGAAACGAGTTTCCGGTGGAGTAATGGCAGATGGATTCAACTCCTTCCTCGCTGGTATATTCAACTCTTTCCCCAAACTCCATCTTTGCACAGAATAACGGTATCATTCAATTGACCGGAGTTGCCAGTCGTTATGTTGGTTATTATATCGCAGCAATGCTCGTCCTTTTGGGTTTATTTCCCATCGTAGGTGCCGTATTTTCCTTAATGCCCGATCCTGTACTGGGCGGTGCAACCTTACTAATGTTCGGTACAGTAGCAGCGGCAGGAATCCGTATTATCTCCTCACAAGAAATAGGTCGTAAAGAAACTCTGGTATTAGCAGTCAGCCTTTCCTTAGGCCTAGGGTAGAATTAATGCCGGACGTATTACAACAAGCCCCGGAAGCAATTCGAAGTATCTTCTCTTCAGGGATTACCACCGGAGGCCTAACTGCAATTATTGCAAATATAGTAATACGGGTAAAAGAGTAGGAAACAAGTAGTAGAAACAAGTATTAAGTAATAAGTATTACCGAAGCCGCTGGTTTATACTTGATAGGCGTTGATTAATACTTGTTAGTTGATGCTTGTCGATTAATACTTATTACTTAATACTTAATACTTAAATTACTCATTTTATCTGTTGTGCGGAAGGGGAAATCAGGATACTCGTAAAGACTGAAGCGAGGTTCGGTTTCTCCTTTTGTATAATTCCAGATAGAAGCATAATCTTCCGGATCTTCTCCCATCTTGGCTAACTGGCGCAGGTAAGCAGCTAGCGATTTATTCTCTACAATATAAATCTGCCCCATCTGATCGATAATCGGGCTATGATGACGAGTACCGTCATGTTCGAAGCGTAGAATTCGTTTTCCTTCTTCAGTTAGTCCCACCAACTGGAAAGTCATGCTTTTACCGATAGCCGGTAAATTCAATACGCTGCGATCCGTAGCAAGGAAAGGCAGAATGATGTTTTCTCATGAAGCGTCTTAATTGCTTGGCAACATCCTCTTTAGGCTCCTCTTCTGTTCCTACTTTCGTCTCTAATATCTTATATAACTCCTCCGCCTGTTCCGGTGTCATACGACCATAAATCTTTTCCTCCTGTTGTTCCTGCATCGAACGGCTGTTCGGAGCAAACACTGCATAATTCTCATTGAATCCCTTCACAGAGAAAGTATAATAGCATACCACTCCCAACGAATTAAGCACTTGGCGAAGCCGTGTCGTATGCCCTCTCCGTGAAGCAGCCACCGTATATACCAACTGATTCGTAATAATCCATCCGGCAGAAAGAATCTTCCGGATCGCTTTTTAGCTTCAGGAGTAACCTCCAGCGGTGTCTGGAAATGAGTCTGTATAATAAACTGTTTCACACCGATAGCCGATGCTTTCTCCTTGAATTCCCGCAGAACATCAGCCAGCCCGTCATTGATACGCATCGGCAAATAAGCCAACAAGCGTGACCCCAACCGTACCCGTTGCAATTCCGCATATTTCTCTCCATCCTTGCGTTCAAGATTCGCCCTTTGTTTGCGTGCCGCCATCCGATACACCGCATCCAGAATATTCTGAAGCGTTTTATTCTGACTCATCAGCGCATCGCCTCCTGTAATAAGAATATCCCGCAACTGCGTATCCTCTTCAAAATAAGCCATTAACCGACGCAACTTACGATCCCATGATTCCTTCGGGCGTAAAGACTCAAATTCGAAATTCAACCGTTCGCTCTGGAAATCATACATACGCTGGCAAGAAGCACAAAGTCCTCCGCAAGCCCGTCCCATAGTGTCAGGAATGAGAATAGCCACCTCCGGATACCGCCGATGAATATTATGCCCGTCCGGCAGAAGCCATCCCGCAGCATTAGGTTTACCAACCTCTACAATATCCTCCTTTTCCCACGCGCGAATATTTCCATACGTCTCCACCAACCGTGGCGAATACAGAATATAACTCCGGATAGCCTCATCATTATACCCATATCCGGTAATATTGAGTAACGACAAATAATAAGGAGTCGCAAAAAACGGCATCCCCTTCTTCCGGGCACGATAAAGCAAATACATAGTCTCTGACGAAAGTGAATTTCCCAGGAATCGATTCAACTCGCCCGGACTTTTCACAGCCATTGCCAAATGAAAGCGGAAATCGTTCCACCACTCATTGACCAACCTGTATTTTTCTTCATAACTCATTCCCTCCTCAAAGTGAAAACGCACCGAAGGCTTCGACTTCCGGTTTTCAATCTTCTGAATCAACAAGATGCAACATCCGCTCCTTATTCTCATCCCGCTCTTCACGTACCTCTTCATCCAATCCCGTTTCCCACCGGTCATTCCTACTTTTGATACGCTGTGGCGATGGTAAAGGCACAACCTCTCCCCTTCAACCGTTTAAACATCTGGAAAATTTCAATAAACAAATCCGTCGGTATCTCCATATTTTCCAACGTTCCGTCAGAAACTCATAAAGACAGCCGAATAGTCTGTACTGACATATCCTGTCCCGTAGACAGTTCATGAACATTTTGCCCATCATAATCAAGTAAGAGTCGAATTTGCTCCCTCGCCTCCTCCGCAGCCTCATTTTCTATCCTGCAAATTTCCAAAAACGCAGCATCCCAGCCTTGAACTCTTCCACAGAAGAGCTTCTTATCAGCTATCTCCACCACTTCCGGAATTTCTTGATTATAGATTTGTTTCAACTGTGAAAAAGTAAGCGCAAGCATTTTCTTTTGTTTCATAAGCAATCTCTCTATTTTTTAATTATTATAATATACTACCATACCGCATGGTCCTCCTCCGGCCTCGTCTGCACGGCGTCAAGCGGAGGTTTCATTCCCGGCGTTAAGAAGGGCAGACTGTTTGAGCGTAGCGAGTTTCTGCCCTTTAGCCGGGGATGAGACCTGGAGTAGCCGGGCAGACGCAGCCTTGATTTTTTCTTTTGGGTACTTTTTCTTTTGCATCAAGGCAAAAGAGAAAAGTACATAAAGATAATAAAAAAAAGCGGAAGTACAAAACCCCCGCTTTCTCTATCATATTAATCTTTACGCTTTTCTAACATTTAACGCGACTTATTTTTTCGTTTCCGTGTCGTCATCCTTCCGTTTCGGTTCCTTCTTGGCAAGTAGAACGATATTATACACATAATCCGTCATCCATTGCTCCGAATACCCTAGACGCTCTTTGTATTGGCGGATAGCCGCAGCCGTCTTATGCACATCATCCGCCTTCCACACTGTCTTGGTACAAACATCGTGTACCGTTTTCTGTGTCATACCATACAAAGCCTTCTTAAAGATCGACGGCATACGGAATTTCCATTGCATCAGATTGCCCATCAGCATCATCAGATCATTCGAAAATCCCTGATACATGAACAGATAAGACTGAATATCATTTTGTGTGCGGCAGTTACGTTTCACGGAAGAGTCGATTTCCTTAAAGAAGTTCTCGTTCAACCCATAATCCTGCATCAGCATTTTGCGCGCAGCAGATTTTTCGGCCAATCCCAGTTTACCGTTTTGAGTAGGAACTTTAAACAAACGTTTGAAGTTAGCTACGTCCGGCAAGAAGCGGATATTAGTGATACCGAGGTTTGTGGCGATAACTGACTGGAAATACACCCGTGTCAGTGATATAAAATCTTCTACATTGCCGACTTTCGTTTCATCGGATTTTTTCTTAAATAAACCAAATAAGCCCATTGTTATCTCTACAATTTTATTATTTACAATTTACTATTTGAGCGTGTGGAAGGTATATAACATAACTACCATCTGTCAATTTGCGTGCAAAGGTAAAAAACAGTTGGTTTTCACCAACATTCCAAGTCCTTTTCGATGTCCGGCATTGTCTCTTTCTTAAAAACAGGACTTTGGATGCCGGCTTTCTTTTGCGCCCGGTAATCATTTAACAGGCGGATCGCATATTTTCCAAGGAAGAGGATAGCGATCAGATTGCAGATAGCCATTAATGCCATAGTGACATCTGCCAAGCTCCATACCATATCCAATGTGGCAAGTGAACCGAAGAGCACCATACCGCCCACTAATATCCTGTAACCATGAAGCACCCACTTCCGGTGAGTGATAAAACGGATATTGGCCTCACCGTAATAATAATTCCCCAGAATACTGCTGAAAGCAAAAAAGAAAAGAGCTACGGCAACGAAGATACTGCCCGAAGAACCTATTTCGTTTGTCAACGCCTGTTGAGTCAGCTGCACTCCATTAGCCGAACCATCCAGAGGAGCCCCACTAAAGAGGATGATAAAAAGCCGTACAGGTACATATCAATAATGTATCTGTAAATACCGCCAAAGTCTGTATCAACCCTTGTTTTACGGGATGGCTGACATGAGCCGTGGCAGCCGCATTCGGGGCCGAACCCATACCGGCCTCATTGCTGAAAAAGTCCTCTTGATGCCCTGCATTAATGCCATACCAACTCCTCCTGCCAATGCCTGCTCCCAACCGAAAGCATGGCTGACAATCAGTGCGATAACACCCGGTAAATGAATGATATTGAGTGCAACAATAACCAGTGCCAGCCCTACATATCCCAAAGCCATAACAGGCACGATAATACTACTGACGCGGGCAATGCGTTGAATACCTCCAAAGATGATAAGCAATGTCAGCAAAGTCAGCACACCTCCCAATATAATATGATTGAACCCAAAAGCATGCTCTGCCGCAGCACAGATCGTATTGCTCTGTACAGAATTGAAAGCAAACCCGAAAGTAATGCTTATTAATACGGCAAAAAGCATTCCCATCCACGGTTGTTTCAATCCCTTCTTCATATAATAAGCAGGACCTCCGATGAATGAATCCTTTCCGCGTATTTTGTATAATTGCCCTAAGGTAGACTCTATGAAAGCACTCGAAGCCCCTAACAGTGCGATGACCCACATCCAGAAAATAGCCCCGGGACCTCCGATGGCAATGGCGGTAGCCACTCCCGCAAGATTTCCCGTACCTACACGGCTGGCGATAGAAATAGCGAATGCCTGAAAAGAAGATACATGTTTCTCTCCCTGTTTTCCTTTGCCGGCGGATTCGCTTAACAGCACGATCATTTCCCGGATCATGCGAAATTGTACAAAAGCGTGTCCGTATGCTGAACCAGACAGCACATCCTAATAACATAATAATTAGAATATACGTCCAAAGTATGTCATTAATCTCGTTGATAAAAGTCATAGTTAAGTATTAAGTATAAAGCATTGTTTGTGGTTATTCGTCTTTTATTCGGAAGTAAAATTTATGATTTTCGAATACAGGTTCCACAATATCATAACGAACAAATTTGGCGAGCAGATGTTCAGCGGCACGTCGTGAAAGTCCGGTTTGTCGACAGTAACGGTTGAGTGAGAGTAAAGTTCCGTGCTCCAGTTGATCGAGCAGGAGCTGTTCACGTTCGGTGTAGCGGATGAGTTCTCCACGGGGGCTATCGCTCTGTTGCCATACACGGAGATGTATGGGGAGTTGCCAGAATATTCTCGTCCTTGATGCGGAGATAGGCTAGAGGTTTCCCGGTTTCGTCTTTGGCGTAAACCGGTTTATGCAGAGTTTCTTCGATGGTCGCTACCAACACTTGCCGTCCTTCCACTATGTATGTTTGCAGAGAATATTCCACTTCCGGCACGCAATAAAGTTGTGCGGCGGCTTCAATCATATATTTTTCTTCTTCGGAGCGTACTCCTGCGATTTTACCATTGTCTTTAACGCCAATAAGTAATCGTCCTCCGTCCGTGTTGGCAAAGAGCCGAAAGTGTTTTTGGCTATTTTGCGTGCGTCGGAAATTTCGAATTTAAAGTCCTGTTGCTGGTGCTCCCCTTCAGCAATCAATGCATGTATATAATCGGTATCTGTAAGCAGTTTCATGGCTACAAAGGTAGGTAAAAAGGTGAAAAGCCCCTTTTTAGATATTTTTTCGAAGATTATTTCAAAAAAAATATTGATTTTATGCTTTTATTTCGGGAAACAGTGTATTTTTGCGGCACATTATTAACGAAAAAAATAAAAGGATTATGAAAGAATTGGTAGAAAAAGTAGCAGCTCTGTATGCTGACTTCGCAAAAGATGCTAACGCTCAGATTGAAAACGGTAACAAAGCAGCAGGAACTCGCGCTCGTAAAGCTTCTTTGGAAATCGAAAAAGCAATGAAAGAATTCCGTAAAGCATCTTTGGAAGCTTCTAAGAAATAATTTAGAAGACTACTAGGATATTGAAAAAGAGGGCATATCGTGAAGCGATATGCCCTCTTTTTTGTTTTAATGCGGAATGACTTTTTATTGTTTTAGTACGGATAGTGGCAATTATTTATAGCATAAAAAGCGGTTCGTTTGGGTGAATCGCTTTTTTAGAAAAGAGATGTCTCCCAAGATGTAAGTCCGGGCTTTTTATATTTTTGTGGTTCTTTTAAATGATTTATTTGCAATTTGTAGGGGGCAAACTTTTTTTCTTCTATACGCATCTCAAATTAAATCGTATATTTGCGAAAAGAATCAAGATCGGGAATGATGAACGAAAACGTCTTAGCTAAACTGAAGATACTTGCAGAATCTGCCAAGTACGATGTTTCCTGTTCTTCCAGTGGTACGGTGCGCTCCTAATAAGCCGGGCACGCTGGGAAACACTGTGGGAGGATGGGGGATATGCCACAGTTTTGCCGAAGACGGGCGGTGTATCTCGCTATTGAAAATCATGCTTACCAATTATTGCATTTACGATTGTGCCTATTGCATCAACCGGCGTAGCAACGATCTTCCCCGCGCCACATTTTCCGTTTCGGAATTGGTGGAGCTGACGATGGAATTCTATCGTCGTAACTACATTGAAGGGCTGTTTCTTAGCTCTGGAGTGGTCCGTAATCCGGACTATACAATGGAGAGACTTGTGCGTGTAGCCAAAGATTTGCGGCAAGTGTACCGGTTTAACGGTTATATTCATCTCAAGAGTATTCCCGGAGCCAGTCGTGAATTGGTGAATGAGGCCGGGCTGTATGCCGACCGTTTGAGTGTCAACGTCGAAATTCCCAAAGAAGAAAACCTTGAAACTCCTTGCACCGGAGAAAGATCATAAAAGTGTATTTGCTCCGATGAAATACATTTCAGCAAGGTGTGTTGGAGAGTAAGGAAGAACGGCAGAAGTTTCGCCACGCACCGCGTTTCGCGCCTGCGGGACAAAGTACCCAGGTGATTGTGGGCGCTACCTCCGAGTCGGATAAAGATATTCTTTTTCTTTCGTCGGCACTTTTATGGGCGCCCCACCATGAAGCGTGTCTACTATTCGGGCTACGTTTCCGTGAATACGTATGATAAGCGCCTTCCGGCATTGAAGCAACCGCCTTTGATACGTGAAAACCGGCTCTATCAGGCTGACTGGTTATTGCGTTTTTATCAATTCAAGGTAGATGAAATTGTGGATGATTCCTATCCGGATCTCGATCTCGAAATAGACCCGAAACTTTCGTGGGCTTTGCGCCATCCCGAACAGTTTCCTGTCGACATCAATAAGGCAGACTACGAAATGTTGCTCCGTGTGCCGGGAGTAGGGGTGAAGTCGGCGAAACTGATTGTTGCTTCCCGTCGTTTTTCGCGACTGGGTTTTATGAACTGAAGAAGATAGGAGTGGTAATGAAGAAGGCGCAATATTTCATCACCTGCAAAGAACTGCCTCTCCAAATGCTGACAGTGAACGAACTTTCTCCGCAACGGGTGCGCAGCTTATTGTTGCCGAAACCAAAAAGAAAGTGGATGAACGCCAGTTGTTGCTTGATTTTGGCGAATAAGAATAATTTACGATTAGACAATTTACTATTCAAAAGTGATACCAAGCGTAAATCGTCTAATAGTAAATTCAATTGTAAATTGTCTAATAGTAACTTAAATAGTAAATCGTAAATTGTCTAATAGTAAATATGTTTAGTGTTTATATTTACGATAAAACCTTTGATGGTCTGCTGACTGCCGTGTTCGACGCCTATTTTCGCAAGACCTTCCCCGATGCCTTGCTGTCGGAAGGAGATGCTTTGCCCTTATTTTATGATGAGTTGCATACCGTAGTTACCGATGAAGAAAAGGCCGGGCGTGTGTGGCGGGGATTACAGAAGAAAGTTTCCTCTTCCGCTTTGGGTTGCCTCACACAAAGTTGGCTGTCGGAGCTTCCGGAAGTAGGGATGCTTATTTTTTTCGTTATATCCGTAAAGCGATCGACGCGCCCCGGTCCATTGAAACCAATTTTGGTGATCCGGACGTTTTGCAATTGGCGCAAATATGGAAGAAGGTGGATGGCGAACGTGTGCACCTGATGCAGTTTGTCCGTTTTCAGAAAGCTGCTGATGGTACATTCTTTGCCGCTTTCGAACCGCAGTATAATGCGCTCCCGCTGACCGTTCACCATTTCAAAGACCGTTTTGCCGATCAGAAGTGGATTATTTACGACATGAAACGCCGTTACGGATTTTATTATGACTTGCAGGAGGTGACGACTATCTCGTTTGATGATGACAGTCGTGAATCCCATCTGATTACGGGGATGCTGGATGAAAGTCTGATGGACAAGGATGAGAAACTTTTCCAACAACTTTGGAAGACATATTTCAAGGCCATTTGTATCAAAGAACGTATGAATCCGAGGAAGCACAGGCAGGATATGCCTGTACGTTATTGGAAGTATCTGACGGAAAAGCAAAAGTAGATTTCCATTTTGGGAGAGGAGCGAAAGTCTGACTATTCAATTCGCTGCACCGTTACATCCGGAAATTCCTGTATCAGCGAAAGCAGATGCCCTTCATCATTATTTCGTTTCGACTTGATAACCATCGTAACCTGATAATATTCTGCTTCACCCGTGTGTTGCGTTTCCATCTCGTAAGAGACTATCAGGTAGTCTTTAGAGTTGAATCTGTCCGCTATCTGTTTCAGTATGTCTTTGTTGGGAGTTGAGAAAGAAACCATCGAGCTTTTCATTCCGATGCTTTTAAATAGATAGCTAAGTAGTTCCAGTCCGACGAGGGTCAACACCGTGGCGGCAATACCGATGGTGTACATTCCTGCACCTACCGCCAGACCGATACCTGCTGTTGCCCAGATTCCTGCGGCGGTAGTCAGTCCGCGTACAATCTGTTTTTTGAAAGATGATGGTTCCTGCACCGATAAATCCGATGCCGCTGACAACCTGTGCCGCCACACGACTGGGATCGAGTGTGACACTGCTTTCTTTTATAATCTCCTGAAATCCGTATTGGGAAACAATCATAATCAAAGCACTACCTAGCGACACGAGAAAATGAGTACGATAACCGGCTTCTTTGGCACGGTATTCACGATCCAGTCCGATGATGGCTCCCAGTATTCCGGCGACCAATAAACGGATGACGAAATCCATATTCAACATCATGTGTTCAATCTCCTTTCTATTTTTTTATTGTTTGTGGAAAAATGCTTAGGACTATAAATATACAATTATTTCCCCTTTTTGTATCAATCATTTAGTAATATTTGAACGTATCCAATTCATTTTATCGTATATTCGCAGATTCAAATAAATGTTTAATCCCGCGACCGAGCAAATAATGAAGAAAAGAATTTTTTATATAATCAGCTTTCTGGTGATCTTTTGTATAGAGGTATTGATAGCTTTGTATGTACGTGACCGTTTCATACGTCCCTATGTCGGAGATATGCTGGTTGTAGTGCTGGTATATAGCTTTGTACGTATCTTTCTACCGACGGGGATTCCGCGGATGCCGTTTTATGTCTTTCTTTTTTGCCTGTTTTGTAGAAGTCTTGCAATACTTCCGGTTGGTGGAAACATTGGGTGTCACGAACCGCGTAGCCCGAATTGTGCTGGGTTCTACGTTCGATTGGGGAGATATTGCCTGCTATGCTGTGGGATGCGTTTTCATTGTCTTATTCGAGCATTTCGTCCGGCGTAGATCGTAGAGGATTTATTTCTCTTCCGCTTTGGTTTCGGATGGGTCCAGGCTGTGGCCGCAATATTTGCAAAACTCTGCATTATCTTCGTGTCCGGAGCGATGGCAGTTGGGACATTCTTTGTCTCTCCTGCGTTTATACTCTTTCATCATGGAGGCAGATACGATACCTGTGGGTACGGCAATAATCGTGTAACCGATCAGCATGACACAGGCGGAAAGGAATTTTCCGAGGCCGGTGGCGGGAGTAATATCTCCATAACCTACGGTAGTCATGGTGACGATAGCCCAATAGATGCTGTTCGGGATATTGTTGAACTGGGAGTTGGGTTGCGTTCCTTCAATCATATACATTAGCGTTCCGCTGGAAGTCACCAGAATGACGACAAACAAGAAGAACACTGCAATCTTCTTACTACTTTCACGCAAGGCAGTGAGCAGCCGTTCCCCCTCATTCAGAAAGTTGAAAAGCTTGAAGACGCGGAACACACGTATCAGGCGGAAGGCACGAATGATGAGTAGATAGCGGGCGCCCGGGAAGAGCAGACCGATGTAAAGAGGCAACGTGGCCAGTAAGTCTACGATACCGAAAAAGCTGAATATGTATTTCCGGGGACGGGGTGAACAGTAATTCTCGTCAGGTACTCGAAAAGTGAAGAAAGCCGGTGAAAAGGTACTCCATAATGACGAACGGAGTCGTCAGAAAGCTGGGAAGTCCTTTCAGGCTTTCGATGATGACGAGCAATACGCTGACCAGAATACAGGCGATAAGAATCACGTCGAACAATTTCCCGGCAGGGGTGTCCGATTCGAAGATGATGACGTATAACTTTCGTTTCAGTTTCTCGTCATGCAAAAAACGATGGATTCTTTCTTTCAGTTTCATATCAATAGTGTTTGGTCGGAATTAAAGAAAAAGCCTTTTTAGTCGATGACCCACTGTTTATTGTAGGCAACGGTCTTTTGCGGGGTGTAATACATTCCCTCTTGTGTAGGAATATAGAGAATGTATGTCTTTCCGGTCTTGTTCTTCAATGAAGTGTCGCGCAGCCAGGGGTGTGGCATCACGAAGTTGGGCATAGGTGATTCCCTGTGATTTTGCGTACTCGTTCAGATCGTCGATAGAAGTGTTGACGGTTACCTCTTTATAAGGAATAGGCGGATACAGGTGTTCCTTTTTCAACAGGAATCCATATCGTTGCGGATTGTTGAATATCTCCTTGACTGCCAGCAGGCGGAACATATACCGGGAAGTTTCTTCTACCAGCCATAAGTCCATGGCATGACTTGCCAACTGCTTTTCAAGTTGGGAGGAGATGCGTCCCTGTCCGGCGTTATAGGCGGCGGAGACAGCCATCCAGTCGCCATATTTGGCATACGCCTGTTTGAAGTATTTGCAGGCTGCTGCTGTTGCTTTTTTCGATGTGGTAACGTTCGTCTACATTTTCATTCACTTCCAGTCCGAATTCGCGTCCCGTGGCAGGCATAAATTGCCACAGGCCCGCTGCTCCTGCCGGAGAACGTGCGATGTTATTCAGATTGCTCTCGATGACCATCAGGTATTTGAAGTCATCGGGGATACCGTTCGCTTTCAGTATCGGTTCCATGATGGGGAAGTAACGGTTGGCACGCTTGATGAGTAGCATGGTGGTGGAGTGCATATAGGTGAAAGCCATCATCTCACGGTCCATCCGTTCGCGGCGGTCATAGCGCCGGAGGTCGATCGTTTCCCCGTCGAAGGTGACCTGTGCGGGAACAGTAGGCGGAGTGACACAATAAGGCACTTCCGATTTGGCGGAATGTTGTTCGGTCACCTGGCTGCTGCCTGTCAATACAGGAATGGATGCGCCGATACAAAATACTAATATAAGTGTAAGAATATAGTTGATTTTCATTTGTCTTTTCATTTTATAACCTTTTTGGATGCTTCAATGTTTACGTCTATCTTGCAAAGATAACCTCATTTTGTTTTTTTCAAAGAACTTTTCTTGCATTTTATACGTTTTTCTAATAGAGTTAAAATAAACAACGAATCAAGATGAATATAGCAATGACCGGAGCTACCGGATATATAGGTAAACATCTTTCTAATTATCTTACAGAAAAGGGCGGACACCGGATCATTCCTCTGGGAAGGGCGATGTTTCGCGAAAGGTATGTCCGGACATTTGATTCAGACACTGACGCATTGCGATGTTATCATCAATCTGGCAGGTGCACCTATCAATAAACGTTGGACACCGGAATATAAACAGGAGCTTTTCAACAGTCGTATTGTTGTAACCAATCGTATTATCCGCGCTTTGAACGCAGTCAAAACGAAACCGAAACTGATGATTTCGGCTTCCGCCGTAGGTTATTATCCTTCGGAAGTGGAAGCGGACGAATATACCCGTACCCGTGGCGACGGTTTTCTTTCCGATCTTTGCTATGCGTGGGAGAAAAGGAAGCCAAACACTGTCCCCAACCTACAAGGCTCGTTATTACACGCTTCGGCGTAGTGCTTTCTCCGGACGGGGGAGCGATGCAGCAGATGCTTCGCCCTTTGCAAGCCACCAAGATAGCCACCGCCATCGGTCCCGGTACACAGGTTTTTCCGTGGATATCGATACGGGATCTTTGCCGTGCAATGGAGTTCTTTATCACTCACACGAAGAGACACATGGGGTATATAACCCTGGTTGCTCCGCAGCAGATCTCGCAATATGCTTTCACCCGTGAGATGGGAAAAGCTTATCAGGCATGGACAACGATGGTAGCTCCGCAACGAATTTTCCGTATCTTATATGGTGAAGCGGCATCTTTCCTGACTGCTGGCCAGAGAGTTCGCTCAACGCGTCTGACGGGAGGCGGGATTTCATTTCTCCATTCCCAATGTCGGACGTCTTTTCAGAGGTACGGATCACACTACGGTCTCCTCTCTCGACCTGAACCGATATATGGGACTTTGGTATGAAATAGCCCGCTACGAGAATCGTTTTGAATACGGACTTGTAGACGTCACGGCTACTTACACGCTCCGTCCCGACGGCATGATTCGTGTGGAGAACCGGGGATGCAAACGTAATTCTCCTTACGACATCTGCAAGACTGCCAACGGACACGCCAAAATACCCGATCCCACACAGCCGGGCAAACTGAAAGTGTCTTTCTTCCTTAGTTTCTATTCTGATTATTATGTCTTGGAACTGGATGAAGAGAATTATAATTATGCCCTGGTAGGCAGCAGTACTGATAAATATCTCTGGATACTAAGCCGTACACCCCAACTGCCGGAAGAAATCAAGAAGAAACTCGTCACCGCTGCCGAACGTCGTGGATACGATACGAGCCAGTTGAAGTGGATTGAGCAACTCTGATCGCAGGCATATACATATATCAGTTTATGCAATCCGCACCTAATAAATAATATAAGATTGTTTAGCGAAAGTATTTAACGGACGATAAACCAACTTTAAAACAACAGCAATTATGAATTACGAAATTATTCATCAGCCCGAACAAAAATTGTTCAAGACAGAAGTAGACGGTCGCACCGCCTTTGTACAATATCGCCTAATAGGTGATTCTCTTGATATTATCCACACAATTGTGCCACAACCCATTGAAGGGCGGGGGATTGCCGCTGCTTTGGTAAAAGCTGCTTACGCCTATGCATTAGCTAACGGGATGAAGCCGAAAGCAACGTGCTCTTATGCAGTGAAGTGGTTGGAAAGACACCCGGAAATAAATGGTTAAATACTCGCTTTTGATTCGTCGGAAAAGGAAATAATATTATCTTTGTAATTGGAAATCAATGAAGAAAAATAGTGTTATGATAAAAGAAGGTGAAAAGGTAAAAGTGGATCCTAGATTAACGGGACTCGATGAATGGATAGAGGGTACAGTAATTGATATTGAACATAATCCGTTCAAAGGCTTAAGTTATAGCGATTCGTGATAAATTTAACCGTATTTTCTTTTGGTGAGCAGAAATATTTTATTCCTGTAAATGAGGATAATGTATGTATGCAATAGCCTTTGATATGGTCATTACAGACCTACGTGCCAATTATGGAGAGCCTTATAACAATGCCTATTTTGAAATAAATAAAGTGTTGCGTCAGTATGAGTTTTATAATACGCAGGGTAGTGTATATCTAACAGAGAAAACTGATATGGCAAATCTTTTTCGTGCAATTGACGCATTGAAACGTATTCCTTGGTTTCAGGCGTCAGTTCGTGATCTTCGTGCGTTTCGTGTAGAAGACTGGTCGAACTTTACGGATTTTATAAAAGAAAATAAGTAGATAAGCTTTCAGGTCTGAATATGTATTCATGCCTGAAAGCTCCTTTTATTTCTCAATTACTGTTTCCACCTCTTCAACTGTGGAAAGTACTCCTTCATCGTTTTCCGTGCTTCCTCCACTGTGTATTTCACTTCCGAGTCTTTATTGAACTCATCCAGATAATTCAGATTAAGCTCGATCATCTCGTCCATGGTACACTCTTTCGTGAAATGTCCGTCCGCATAGCAATAGTGGCAATAATCTTCGTTCTTGCTACCGTCCGTTTCTTTTTCCAAAAGTTGAGTCGTCTATCGGCATACCGCAACTTTGACAAAATTTTTGTTCCATCTTTTTTGTTAGATTATAAGTTTATGTTACAGGACAAATATAGGTAGAATTATTGGAAAAAGAAGTAATCCGGTCTTGCTATTTATTCATTTATTTCTTTCCTGGTTTGCTTTTGGTGTTAATTGGTTTTCACGGGCAGCCGTTTCCACATCCAACGGGGAATCATTTTCCAGAAAAAGACTAGTATCCGGTAGCGCCAGTCGATCACTACTATCCGTTGTTTCCGCTCCAGTGACCAGGCGATGTGACGTCCCACTTTCGCTGCATCCATTAATAGCGGATAATGTTTCCCGTCGTTGAGCAAGTCGGTGGCAACAAATCCGGGACGGATATCAGTAAAACGGATATTCAGTTTTTTTTGTAAATATGAAAGTTGTTCGAGAGCATCTATGTAAGTGTTCTGGAAGCGTTTGGTGGCAGAGTAGGCAGGAGCCACTCCAAGTCCTTTCGTTCCCGCGATGGAACTGATGACTGCCAGGTGGCCGCCTCCGCTTTTCCTGAAATAGATGAAAGCGGTATCCACCATGCGGATAAATCCCTCTACATTCGTGTATGCTGTGTTCAGCTCCACCTCCATGTTCAGATTCGTATTCTGGAAACCGATGCCGGAACTAAGAAGAAACAAATCCATGCCGCCTAGTTTGTCGATGAGCAGATTCAGCTTTTCGCTTGCATCCTCTTGGGTTACGTCTAATGCTTGGATTTGAATTTGATCCGGTGCTGCCCGTTGCAGGTTTTCGAGAGCGGATTGCCGTCTGCCGGCTACTCCGATTTGCCATCCATCCAGTAACAGACATTTTGCAACTTCTTGTCCGATACCGGAGGTGGCCCCTATGATAATGGCTTTTTTCATTACTGATTTTTTTAGTAAGTTATAGGTTCAATAAATGTCGTATGGTTTGCCAGGGTGCATAGAACAACATCCTCGGTCCGGAGAAACGCATCACCTGTCGCATTCGTTCGCGCATGACAGGCTTGTAACAATGTACCGTGCATTCCTTTGCATGCACTCTTCTTCTCTCCAAACGGACAATGGTCGAGACGTGCGTGGGCATAGCGGAGCAACTCTTCACAGTCGGCACAAAGAATTGTATTTTTTTCTTTTTTCCGGCAATAGAGGCGGATCATCAACTCTACCGTTTTCTTTTCGTGCGCAATGCGTGATGCTTTCATCTTTTTCTTTTTTTACACTTTGGAATGACAAAGATAGCGAAGATTATGCAGAAATGCAGGCGTATTCTGTTAAAATACACCTTCTTCTTTTTTTTTTCTATTTTGAAAAGCACCCTTTCATTTTGGTAGAGTATTTAGAGATTACTTTTTCAAAATGAAAAAATATAGCATTGATTACAAGCTAATTATCAGAATCCTTTTCATTTTGGCATACTCTTGGCTATGAGGGGAACATACAAAATGATTCATGAGTTATGGAAGAGTACATTTCAGATAACAGTCTGTATATTCGGAGTAAGAATAATAGCATGATTAACCGGAAGATGATAGGGCGCGTGTTGGGTATGTTGCTATTTATCGAATTGGGGATGTTCTTACTTTGTGCCGGAGTGTCGGCTGGTTACGGGGAAAGTGATTATAAATACTTTCTTTACACCTGTATCATCAATGCTGTGGTAGGCGGATTGTTACTGCTCTACGGACGGGGAGCGGAGAATAAGATGAGCCCGGAGAGACGGATATTGTGTGGTCACTCTTTCATGGGTGTTTTTACCTTTTTCGGCATGCTGCCTTTCTATTTTAGTGGAAGCATTGATACCATTACCAATGCTTTCTTCGAAACCATGTCCGGGTTTACCACTACAGGAGCTACTATTCTCGATGATATTGAATCCCTTTCCCACGGTATGCTTTTCTGGCGAAGCCTGACGCAGTGGATCGGTGGTTTGGGGATTGTGTTTTTCACGATTGCCATTCTTCCTATCTTTACCACGGGAGGAGTGCAACTCTTCTCTGCTGAATCTACAGGGAGTGACGCACGACCGTACCCATCCGAAAATCAATGTCATGGCCAAGTGGTTGTGGACAATTTATCTGGTATTGACAGTTTCAGAAACTGTCTTATTGATGTTTGGGGGCATGAGCTTGTTTGATGCCATTTGCCAGTCATTTGCTACTACTGCGACCGGCGGATATTCTACCAAACAAAACAGTATATCTTACTGGAATTCTCCGTATATAGAATATGTGGTGGCTATCTTCATGATTGTTTCCAGTATCAACTTCTCTTTGTTTCTGATGTGTTTGAAAGGAAAAGTCGGTCGTTTATTCAAAGATGAAGAGTTACACTGGTTTCTGGCGTCAGTGGGTATCTTGACTTTTCTTATCACGTTGGCGCTCGTCTTTCAAAATCATTATGACTGGGAACTGGCTTTCCGGAAAGCATTGTTCCAGGTGTCTACGGTGCATACTTCCTGCGGTTTTGCTACGGATGATTATAATATGTGGCCTCCTTTCACGTGGTTACTGTTGTTTATTGCGATGCTTTCGGGAGGGTGTACGGGTTCTACCAGTGGAGGTATCAAGAATATGCGGTTGCTGATTGTGGCGCGTGCCATCCGGAATGAGTTCAAACATCTGCTCCACCCGAATGCCGTGCTTCCCGTACGTATCAATAAGCAGACGGTGTCTTCTTCTATCGTAACTACCGTATTGATTTTCTTTGCTTTTTATCTGGTTCTGATCCTGATTGGGTGGACGGCTCTTTTGTTTTTGGGAGTTGGCTTTTCCGAGTCCGTCAGTACGGTTATTTCGAGTATAGGCAATGTCGGTCCGGGATTGGGAACTTGCGGGCCTGCATATTCGTGGAATTCTTTACCTGATCTGGCAAAGTGGATACTTTCTTTTCTGATGCTGGTGGGACGTCTGGAATTGTTTAGTGTACTCCTGTTGTTTTATCCGGGATTCTGGAAGAATAGATAAACTGTAAATCATGAACGGGCTTCTGAAACATCGTTGGAAGAGTTTGTGGTTGACGGAAACAATCTGTATCTTTGCGGCATGAGAAAGTTATTGTGTCCGCAATGCAAGATTGCAGCTATGTATGTGAAGAATGAACAGGGTGACAGGCTGCTGGTTTATGTGCTCGAAGATGGTGAAGTCGTTCCCAAATATCCGGAAGATTCGATGGAGGGGTTCGATTTGACAGAAGTCTTCTGCCTGGGATGCTCGTGGCATGGTTCACCTAAACGGTTGGTGAAACGATAGACCGGGAGACTCATGCTCTCATACTGATTTTTTTGATTTATGTCAACTAAAAGAGGGACGGGAAACAAGGATTAATTCGTTGAATATTCCGTATCTTTGCGCCCAATTTTAGAACATAGACGTATGGCAACTTCTAAAGAAATGACGGCAGGGCCGGCATTACCTCTCATTTTAAAGTTTACGCTGCCGCTTTTACTCGGCAATCTGTTGCAACAAACGTATTCGCTTGTTGATGCTGCAATTGTAGGAAAGTTTTTAGGAATAAACGCGTTAGCTTCTGTTGGAGCCAGCACGTCAGTGGTGTTTCTTATTCTCGGGTTCTGCAATGGATGTTGCGGAGGTTTCGGAATACCCGTTGCGCAGAAGTTTGGGGCGCGGGATTACAGTACGATGCGCAGTTATGTGGCCGTTAGTCTGAAACTGGCTGCGGGAATGTCTGTGGTGATTGCTCTTCTCACCTGTATTTTATGTGAGGATATTCTTCGGATCATGCGTACGCCGGAGAATATTTTCGAAGGGGCGTATGCTTATTTGCTTGTCACGTTTATTGGTGTGCCGTGTACTTTCTTCTATAATCTTCTTTCGAGCATTATCCGTGCGTTGGGAGACAGTAAGACGCCTTTTTGGTTTCTGCTGTTTGCGGCTGTTCTGAATATCATTCTTGATTTGTTCTGTATTTTGGTACTTGGCTGGGGAGTGGCGGGAGCTGCTATTGCTACTGTCTTTTTCGCAAGGATTGTCGGCTGTTCTCTGCTACATTTATATGTACCGGAAGTTTGAAATATTGCAAGGTACCTCCGAAAGAACGCCGGTTCCAGTCGAAACTGGCTAATACACTGCTTTTACATTGGTGTGCCTATGGGATTGCAGTTTTTCTATCACGGCTATCGGCAGCATCATGCTTCAGAGTGCGAATAATGCATTGGGTACTGCTTGTGTGGCTGCTTTTACGGCTGCTATGCGCATCAAGATGTTCTTTATCTGCACGTTCGAGAGTCTGGGAATTGCGATGGCTACGTATAGCGGACAGAATTATGGGGCAGGAAAACCGGAGCGTGTCTGGTTGGGAATTAAGGCGAGTGCTTTGATGATGATCGTTTATGCGGCATTTACATTCGTTCTTCTGATGGTGGGAGCTAAATATTTTGCATTGATCTTTGTTGATCCGTCGGAAACGGAAATACTGTTGGATACCGAGTTATTCCTGCATATCTCCTGTATGTTCTTCCCGATGCTTGGATTGTTATGCATCCTGCGCTACACGATTCAGGGAGTAGGCTTTACCAATCTTGCCATGTTCTCCGGAGTGGCGGAGATGATTGCTCGTATTCTTGTCAGTCTCTATGCCGTACCGGTATTCGGTTTTATTGCTGTCTGTTACGGTGATCCGATGGCTTGGATAGCGGCAGACTTATTCCTCGTGCCGGCCTTTATCTATGTTTATCGCAGGTTGAAGAAGCAGGTATTTACGAATAGTCAGGTTACGCAAACGGTGGCATGATTGCCGGTTGGTGGTTTGCGTAACCCGACTTGCAGTTTGCATAACCCGGTTTGTGGCTTGCGTAACCTGGTTTGCTTTGATTTTATTTCGGATATTTTAATCTTGTACAGGGTATAGCGGGTTTCCGCTTTCGTCTACCTCTGTCCATTCTTTCACACTGACATTGGCGAATGAGATGGAGTTTTCATTGATAACTGCCCGGAAAAGGTATGAATTTCCGGCTGACAGGAGGTTGTTGGGTGGAGTGAGCGGAGTGGTGTAGGTACGTGAAAAGCTCTCTCCGTTTACCATCAGCTCCAGTGTCAAGGTCATGGGAGAGGAGCTCTTTACGGGTAACATGATATATTGTACGGTGAAGTCGTTGATTCCCATATCGGCTGCTTTGTCATAGCTGACTTCCGAAGTGATGATACCTGTTGACAAATCCATGATTGCGCCCGGTTTCGGCGGAGTGATGGTAGCGGAAAGTATCTTGTTTAAAGTGATATTTTCTCCTCCAGCGATCGCTACAACTACTTGCGTGGCTGCGTGTTGGTAGGTTATGGGGATATTTACCTGTGAACTGGCGATGTCTTGATGAACCGCGTGCCACCAAAGATAATCTACTCCGTTGGATAAAGGTTCGGATAGTCCGTTGGTGAAAGTGGGCGCCGGGCTGGTGGAATTGCATGATACGGCATAAAAGCTATAGATAGCATTGCTCCAATACATTTTATATCCTAGATTTCCTGTCAGTACACCGGGGGAGGAGGTGACATAGTTGCCTTGAGCAACGGGGGCGCCTGTGATATTGTTCGATGTGTTGGCTGTATAGGCACACAGCCAGCTTTGAAGTCCTTTTCCCATAGGAGACATGGCTCGTGTGATGTTTCGTCCCTCTACGGAAGCACTGAAAGTAACCAGCGCATTCTCTTTGGCTGGATTGCCGTTGTTGTCATCATTGCCGGAGCCGGATGAACCTCCGTTGTTTTCTTCGTCAGGATAGTTGATGTAGATATTGTTTTTGGAGCAGGCTCCCAGTAGCAGCATTGCTAAAGCAGATACGGCTAAATACTTTGTAATGCGGAATTTGATGTCCATAGTCAGGTTCTTTTTGAAAATTAGTAATTACCCCTATATACATTTCAAAAAGAATTTGGTTCATGGCTTAATCATATTTTTTTTATGGAAATCGGCCTCTTTCTGTATGCAGAGAATGTCTCCGTATATGGGATGGCGGAACTCTATATATTCGGCATGGAGGTATAGTCTGTCTGCTTTCTTTCCGTAGAGTTCGTCTCCAAGTATGGGGCATCCCAAGCCTTCCGGATGGGCGGCGTGTACTCTTAACTGATGTGTGCGTCCGGTCAATGGATAGAAGACAATCCGGGTGTATTTTCTTGACTCATTGATACTCCGTTCTGATTCATCAATCCTGTTTGATTCGTTGAAAGTGTTTTCAGATTCACTGGTAATTCTTTCAGACTCACTGATGATCTGATATTCTGTAATCGCTTTTTTCCCGTGTTCGCTACTGACCATTTGCCGAGGACGGTCAAGAGGATTCAAACAGAGAGGGAGTTCGATTCTTCCTGTACTTCCTGTTCTTTCTGCTTTTGCTGTTTTTTTCGTTGATACAGTGTTCTTTGCTATTAATATAGCTTTCTCTGCTATTGGCTTTGTCTCTTTCTCTGTTTTTATTATCGCCCCATCCAGCACAGCCACATAGCGTTTCTTAATACTTCTGTTTTGCAAATTGCGCCTGTAAATCCTGATGTACCTCTTTTGTTTTGGCAACGAGCAATAATCCTGAAGTAGCCATATCGAGCCGATGTACAATCATAGGGACCGGTAGCTTCGGGATATTTTTTCTTCAAACGATGATAGACTGAATCTCTGTCCTCTGCTTTTTCCCGGAACGGACAACATCCCTGCCGGTTTATTGACTACCAGCAACCATTCATCTTCAAACACGATTTCCAGTTCTTCCTCTTCATGAACAGGATTCAGCAGTGGATTTTCGTCTACCTCCAATCCTTGCAACATGTGTTGCAGAATCGGTTCGCACTTCCCTTTGCAGGAAGGATAATAATATCCGTGATGCCGGATTTCGTTTTTAGGAGAGTCGCCCCACCAGAATTCAGCCATAGCCAATGGCTTTAATTGATGAAGATACGCATATTGCAATAACTTAGGCAAAAGCACATTCACCCGCACCGGCAGGAGGAACTTTCTGAACCGTTTGCTCGAAAATAGTATATAAGTCTTTCACCTCTCCTTGGGCGTTTAGCATCCGGAATTGCTCGAATAATTTTTTCTTTGTAAAAAGCTGCTGAACGTTCTTTTTCGTTCGGTTTTCAATCGCTCTATTTCAATATCGAAGTGCCTGACTTCCGTTTCGAGCTCTTCCAATCGTTTCTTCCATTCCTTTTCCAATCGTTTGTATTCCGCCTTTTGGTATTGGCTTTCCCGAATCAGGGAGGCTTGTTCTTCTTCGGAAAGCTCGGGAGATGACTGGCGGCGAATCTCTCTTGCCTACTTTTGCCATTTTAAGCTCCGCTTTTGCTTGATTCAAAACAGCTTTTAGCCTGTTCCGTTTCTATCTTCCATTTCTCTTTTGAATCGAGATAAGAACTACTGTTTTCCAATTCACGAATACGGATATTAATGGCAGAAATCTGTTCTTCTTCGATTTTGAAGAATCCCTCCGGTTGTAATAGGTCATAAACAGGAGGAACGAAATAAGGATGCAGATTCTTTCCGCCCAGATTGCCGGAGAAAGCTGCAAGATAACCAATCTGATTTTCTTCGTTGTTTGTTATTCCGTTGTCCGTTTGCACAATCAACACTCCAAACATCTTTCCGGAAGCCAATTCCTCTTGCCATTCTTTTCCGGCTTGCAATATATTCTTTCACTTCTTCTGCAGCCAACACACACAATGGATGAGGTGTATAATGGAAAGGATAAGTGAATTTCTCCGGCAACGCAAAGGTGAGAAACGGGTTTCTTGAAAAAATGTATCATCGGTTTATATATATGAATGAATGTGATTACCTTTGCAAAAGTAACGTAAATCCGCGAATTTTTTATTCTATATTTGTTTGAGAGTTTGAGTGAGATAACGTGGACGTTTGAATGAAATTTGTATGGATAGGATAGAAGAAAAACCAAAATTTGCCTTTCTTGGTAACAGTCACATGGCTTTTTGGGCACTGGATATCTATTTCCCCACAATGGGAATGTCTGAACTATGGTGCTCCCGGTGAAGGGCTGGCCTATGTGGAGTCTTTTGCGGTAGACACTTCCGATTGCCAGGTCGTTGTTCAATTCGGAACCAATGATATTTATCAGTTGAACGATGAAAATATAGATGAATATGTAGAGCGTTATGTAAAAGCGGTTCTTGCCGTCCCTTCACTGAAAACATATCTTTTCTGTATTTTTCCGCGTAATGATTATGATGATTACAGTACGGCTGTGAATAAATTTATCCAGATCCTTAACCGGAAGATACACGAAAAATTGCAGGGAACAGATATTGTCTATCTGGACGTATTCAATCGTTTATTGCAGGATGGCAGGCTGAATCCGGAGTTGACTCTCGACGATTTACATTTGAATGGTAAGGGGGTACAGTATTCTGACAGAAGCACTGAAACAGGCTTCCGGTTTGTAAAAAACATACCTAAATACTTCATTCCTTGCTTTTATTTATAAATTTGGTGGCATATCAGTTTATTTTTCCTATTTTTGTCCCCAATTTAATAGTAAATAACCCCCATAAAAACGATAAGACTTATGGAAAAAAGTAATTATCAATTCGTACGAAGAATTCGAAAACTAGTAGGCCAACAGATAGGTGTTTCCGATTATGTGGAACTCTCGCAGGAACGTATCAATCTTTTTGCTGATGCAACGCTGGATCATCAATGGATTCATGTAGATACGGAACGTGCGAAAGTAGATAGCCCTTATCATAGCACGATTGCTCATGGCTACCTGACATTGTCTATGCTTCCTTATTTGTGGAATCAGATTATTGAGGTAAATAACCTGAAAATGATGATTAACTACGGTATGGATAAGATGAAATTCGGTCAGGCTGTATTGTCAGGACAGAGCATCCGTCTGGTGACTACTTTGCACTCGCTGACTAATCTGCGTGGTGTGGCAAAAGCGGAAATCAAGTTTGCTATCGAAATAAAAAGACCAACCAAAGAAGGCGCTGGAAGGAATTGCTGTATTCCTTTATTATTTCAATTAATGGCAAGCTGTTAAAGAAACAGATTTTATCCCCGGAAATGATCGAAATACGTCTCAAAAGTTAGATACAAAAAACTTTTGGGATGTGCTTCAGATGGATCGTTTCCGGGGATAATTTTATCCTTTACTCCCATAAATCTGAACGGCTGTGCCGGTTTAAACTCTTTCGTTGCATTTCCATGATAAGTTTCACCGTTTGCGATAGATAATTTGAGTACCGGAGCTCCTTCCGACAAGTCTGTTTCCCCGTAAGTTTACCCAGAATGTATTAGGTGTCAGACTTGATTCGAAGAAGTAGAGCAAATTCTTACTATCCGATACCGTTCTCCATTGTGTGGTGGAAATTTCCGGAAATTCGGGAGTGGATATGCCATAAGGAACAGAAGTATTACGGATAACGCTGAATACGCTTGCTATGGCTATTCTCACATCATCTGTTTGGGGGCAGGGCATTGATATAAAAGCTGGCTCTGGCAAAGCGGTCTGACGGACGGTTGGTTCCGGGCAGGAAGCTCAATCCACCTATTGATTTCCAGTATTCGTTTAGTGCCAGCTGCTTGTTGTAAGTGGGGGAGTTGGTCATTACTTTGTATTCCTTGCTGTGGTAAACAGTCAGCTTTCCACCCGTATATTCGAATATCGCACAATCGCCCGTTGCGTCGGAAATAGATAAATGCAAGGTTGCCAGGCGGGAACCATCCGGCATCATGTCCGATACTACCTGAAAAGTGTCCTCGTCAATGAAAGCGACAGCCTCGTCTACAGTGGCGAAGTTATCCAGCATATATTGCACCCATGCAGTAATGGCAAGTCCCGGTTTACTTTGATCTCTGACCGGATACTCCGTTTCGGGCAACCATAACAGATTGGCAACCAACCCTTTTTCATTCATCCCGTCTGTACTGGCAATCTCGAAAGCTGAAGTCACCACGCTGCCATACTTGGACGTCCATTGCAGGGAGTTGGCTCCCGTTTCTCCATTTCTTTCCATACCTTTGGGAAATACCCAAAAGATTGCTGTGCATTTCTGTTTTCCAGTCCATAGACCGGCCGGTTACCACCATTCCATTTTTTCCCGAATAAACGACTCTTGTACACATAATTTTAATTTCTAGTTAAAGGTTTATTATAAGCTGCTTTCACGAGGTATTCAACCGATGCGGATTCATCTCGCAAAAGCATATTCTCAAAACAATAACGTTTCATTTATGTTTTAGATACATATCAGATATTAATAAAGTATCAAAAAACAGGTATTATGTCATTAAGTAATCTTCTCATCATATTTTCGTCATCGTTTATGGCGCTGTTTCGGGGGATAAATCCTTTGGGGAATGGTTTTGTCGTCAATGGATTCTTTACAGACCTCGATCCTCAACAACGGAAAGCAGCTATTCAGAAGCTGACGCTCAATTTTATAATGATCGGTGTAGGGACATTGGTGATAGGGCATCTGTTTCTATTGATTTTCGGTTTGGCTATTCCTGTTATTCAGTTGGGAGGTGGAATGCTGATTTGTAAGACGGCAATGGAGCTGTTGGGCGATTCAGGTTCGTCTGATAAAGAAGAAGCCAGTAAGAATGTAGACGGTTTCAGATGGAAGAATATCGAACAGAAGATTTTTTATCCCATCACGTTTCCTATCAGTATCGGACCGGGCAGTATATCGGTTATCTTTACTTTGATGGCGTCTGCCAGTGTTAAAGGTAAATTGTTGCAAACTGGGATTAATTATTTAGTCATTGCGCTTGTTATTATTTGTATGGCGGCCATCTTTTATGTATTCCTTTTCACAAGGACAGAGGTTTATTCAGAGGTTGGGACCGGTGGGAAATCAAATTATTAATAAGCTTGTTGCTTTTTTCACTTTCTGCATCGGTATTCAGATTTCGGTGACGGGTATATCCCAGATATTCCATCTGAATATACTCTAATTGAACGGTGAGATAAAAGCGATAGAAATTATCTGTTTTTCTTTGCTTTCATGGCTTTCAGGGTGTTTTTTCGTACGGAACGGATAGCGGGAACCAGTAAGTCGGGCTCCATGATTTCCAGTATTGTGCGTAGTTCCTGTTGTAGTTCCGGGATGGAGCGTGTCAGTTGATAAGCCAGTTTCATGCAGAGCGATTGTACGCCCGGTGGTTCCTCGCGGGATATCATGCGTTCCATGCAGAAATCAAGGAAATCCACTCGTGGCGGATCGGCGGCAGGTTGCTGGCATATCAGGTTCAGGATCATTCTCCGTTTTCCCGAGTGTGGGCAGGTCATGGCAGCGTCGATCAATTCTTCTTGTTTCCGGCTCAACCATGCTACATCTGCCTTTGAGAAATGAGTACATACCCACAATGCCTGATAGGAAACGATATGCGTCTTTGTCGAATATCAGCTGGTAGACTTCTTCTCTAAGACGCTCGTCGTCCTGTATGAAATGGAGTACTTCTCTGATATCTTCAATGTGTACACGTTCGGATAATCTGGCACGTAGGTTCATGTAGCTTTCGTTTTTGGGAAATTAATCTCTATTAGTGGAATCAGCTTCCGGCAGTTGCAAATGAAGAATGGGGGAAAGGTTTACCCATGCTGTCCGTTTCATCTCTGCCGATGACTTGGAATCCCAAATGGAGATAGAACTGAAGTGCTTTTTCATTCTGCTCGTTTACGTCCACCTTATCCATCTGTTTTTTGTCTCTTGCATATTCCATTAATCGTTTGCCATATCCTTTTCCCTGTTCGTCGGGGTGTACGAATAACATTTCGATCAGTTCGTCGCTCAATCCCATGAAGGCGGCAATCTTTCCGTTGGCATTCCGGATGACAAAAAGTTCAACAGCGGGTAGATAATGCTTCCGCACCAGTGGTTTATAAAATTGGATATGCTCTTCCGTCAGGAAATCATGCGTGTGGCGAACGGACATTTCCCATACATGGAGGATTTCATCATAGTCTTCCGGAGTAGGTTGGGAGATGCCGGGCAGGTAGTAGCACTGGTGGTCGTAGATGTTTCCGTTGTAAGTCAGTTCTGCCTGATGAAGTGTACCTTCGTAGATGAAACCGTTCTTTTTCAGTACTTTCTGCGAACGTTTATTGTGCGGATAACAGGTAGCTGTGATGAGGCTAAGCCGCAATTCTTCAAAGCCATAGTTGAGGACACCCTGCACTGCTTCGGTCATGTATCCTTTGCCCCAATAAGATTCGTCGAGCCAGTAACCCAACATTCTCACTTGCGGATTTTCGCGTTTAGGATCGGGGGGATAATTCCTACGGAACCGATTAGCTGTTTTGTATCTTTTAGTATCACTGCCCATATCCCCTCCTGGTTGATAAATGTGGAATGAAGTATCCGGCGGGATTCATCCAATGTGCGATGGGGCGGCCATCCGGCATTGTTTCCCAGATTCGGGTTCTGGCAACAAGCGAAAAATGTTTCTGCATCTCTTTCTTCGAAAGGGCGGAGAAATAAACGTTCTGTATGGAGCGTCACGGGGGAATATTTTCTGTTTCAGTTTCCTGTCTTGCTTTGTTTTTCGATTCGTTTGCAGTTTCTCCGATATACGCACTCAATCCGGTTTCCGTCAGGATCGAGGACTACACTTTCAAAGTATCCGTCTCCCGAAGTACGCGGTTCGCCGGCGATGGTATATCCTTCCGAACGCATTTGTTCGGTGAAGCGTAATACTTCTTCCTGGCTGGGAAAGGTGAAAGCAAAGTGTGTCAGTCCAACCCTGTTTTCTTCAATGGGAGTGTTCTGTACATCTGTACGACTCATCAGTTCCAAGTCTGTTCCCTCTCCAAAAGAGATAAAATAGGACTCGAATCCTTTCTTCGGATTGATGTATTTTTCATTACTCGTTCCTCCGAAGAAGCGGACATAGAAATCTTTTAATTCTTCCAGACGAAAAGTCCAGATAGCGATATGATGTAGTTTCATATAAATGAATTTTCTAATTTCTATTACTTTGTTTCTATCTTCATTTGTACCGAACGTACTTTGTCTCCATCTTAATGCTGCATTATATATTCGTAAACGATACGGGAAATATTAGCGATAATCTTACTGTTCGCCTGATTATTTTCTTCAGAATCCTTCACGAAGACAGCTATACTATAAGTACGTCCACCGGGCAAAAGAACGAAACCGATGTCATTACAACCGATTTGTTGTCCTTTCGCATTAAGATCTCCCGTTCCGGTTTTATGGCCTACGGTTACTTTTTTGTCGAGCAACGGAGCAACCAGACGGTCTTGTCCGGTTTGACACTCCACCATTGTTTGAAATATGAAGTCTTTTTGTACACTTTGGGAAACAATGGCTTCTTACGGAATATTTCCACTAATTCGGCTGCGGCTAACGGAGTAGTCCAATTTTCATAACATAGGTTCAAGTCTTCGTGCATGGCAGTTTCCGTACCGGCAATGGCACATTCCCGAATGCCCAGTGAATGGATATACTTGTTTACGGCATCCGGACCTCCCTGATAATCAAAAAGAATATCGCAGGCATTGTTGTCACTCTGTTGGAGTGTATATTTTAGCAGGTCCGGCAATACTCATTTCAATTTCACCCTGCGGATATTTATCCCGTAGCGGACTGTAAGTATCCGGCTTTAAATCCGATTTTTTAATGGGTAACTCGGGTTTCCAGCGATTGCTTCTGTTTTCCCATATAATCGGCCAATGCTAATGCCTGATGAAACTTGAATACGCTCATCAGTGGATAGTGAATATCATTATTGACAGTTACCGTATCTTTTCCATCAATGATGACGGCTATTCCTATTTCGGCCTTCTTTCCTTTGATGGCTTCTTTCAACTGTGTCTCAAGTTGAGTTTGTCGGGCAAACAGGAGGGTGGGGACCAAACAAAGAAATACTATGAATGAACGCATAATCAATTTCTCTTTTAACGGGTTACTAATTCTCTATTGAAATCATATTTTCTGTTGAAGTCACAAAGGTATAAATAGTAATTGCCTTTGCAAATTCTTACTTGAAATTTATAGTTGTATAATGAATATGTAGAGTTAGTTTCTTAATTTTTGTAGTAATAAAAATATTGATACAGAAATTAGGTTTACTATTTCATTTATGTTATTTTTGTGATATCTTATTACTGAAATATATACTATGTAAATATTTGGAAGTAGTAACACACCATTAAAAAGACAAAACTAATATGAGCACTTTTCGTTCCATAGAAGAACTTGTCAAAAGTCTTGATCGGGAAAAAGAACTCCTGAAAGAAATGTTTGCCAAACGGAAATCTCTTTCGTTTCGCTACGATTATGCACTCGAAATGACCGAGTACAAAAGAAGAGCGTATCCGCTATCTGATAGATTATGGAGTGATTCGGGATACAGGCGACTTTCTGGAGATGGAGGATATCTATCTGAAATTCTTTGAAGATGTACTCGAAGTCAATGAAGAAATCAATGTCTCTTTCGTGCAGGATTACCTGACACGACTGAATGAAAACATCGATTATTACTTGAAGGAGAACAATGAACAGCGTAAATACAACTATCAGCGGGAAGTGAAACGCTGCCTGAAGAACATCGCCCTTACCACCGTCCGCAATGTGATGGACCTGAAAAGGAACATGGATAATACTTATAAGAACGAACCGAATTATAAGATAAAGAAAACCAAACTCGTCCGGCTTGATGAGAAACGGAATAATATTGCCTTGCTGATCCGCAAAAGCGAAGAACTGATAGACTACGGACAGCCTGTTTTCTTCCGGGTGGCGATGGACGTACAAATGCGGAATGTAGTAAGTGACGTAAAACTTCAGCTAAATGACTCGTACCATAATCTGATTGAAATCCAGAAACAAATCATCCATTATCTGAATCTGATAGATTATCAGAACCGTATCTTTGAGAAAGTAAAGAAGTTGAAGTACTTGAAAGACCAGTTCTTGTTGGAAGAACATACAAGTATCCGTTCTGTTGCCGCACAAAAAATCCTGTCTGATGGAGCCGCAGGTCGGTTATCGCATCAAGCTTTCCATTGATAATCTACGGACTTCCGATGAGGCTTTTCAGATTTTGAAGAAACTTGTCGCGCGGCAGAGAAATTCTCCGAAAGGAATGAAACAACTGGCAGATGCCATTCCAGAAGGATACCTGGATGGGCAGTCGCAAATGATAGATACCGTAAACTTGCAGGAGGTGCATAATTCATTTATGGCGTCCAGCACCCATCTGTTCTCTTTTGTGATGAACTATCGCTACCGGAAGGAAGTGACCCGTGGAGAGAAATTAATCTTTTTCTGCCAACTGGCTTCACAGTATGCCGATGAACTTCGCTTTACGGATACTTATGAAATCTCCGATGAAGTGGAATACCCTTTAATATATGCCAAATGATGTATGCTGAATGCTAAAAACAGATGACTATGAAATATACTGAAGAGATATTTAATATACTTAGCAAAGGGGGATTCATTTCTTCCAATAGTGTCTCTACCCAAGTGAAACGCTTGTATGATGCCATTGAGGAAGATTTGCCCGATTATTATGATTACTACAAAGGCATCGGTTTTTATCTGGAAGGTGGTGATGGTTATTACTACTTTACCCGCAAGGAATCGAAAGTCGATTTGGAACGTAAACTGGAAGCAATTCAGAAGTGGATTGATTACTTGAGTTTCCTGAAAACGTACCATTCGGCGTTCGGACCGGGCTTTCTGTTTCGGGCCGCCGATATTGAAATTCAGATAGGATGCGATATCGAGCTGAAAGAAAAGGCAACTAAACTGTTTTCGGATAAGAAGAAATATGATGAAGTAGTCGGCAAACTGCTGAAAGAACTGGAGAGTATAGGACTGATAGAGAAAGAAAACGAACTTGACGGGACCTATAAGGTGTTGACCGCTTTTCATTATATAGAAGATTTGATTGATTGTATCACTATTTCGGAGGAAGTGCAAAATGAGATACCTGAGTAAAATTGTTTTTTTTCTGAACAGTGCCCATATTCCGTATGCAGAGGTGAAGCTGGATGGAAATGTGCATTTTATAGGTACGCAAAGGTGTCGGTAAGAGTACGCTGCTCCGTGCCATCCTATTCTTTTATAATGCTGACAAACTAAGACTAGGCATTCCGAAGGAGAAGAAAAAGCTTCGATGCTTTTTTACTTTCCATACGCCAATTCTTACATTATCTATGAAGTGATGCGGGAGAATGGGGCGTATTGTGTGGTAGCTGCCAAATCCCAGGGACGGGTGTTTTTCCGTTTTATTGATGCGCCATTCCAACAGGACTGGTTCATTGACGAACACAATGTGGTACATTCCGAGTGGGGACGCATCCGCGAACATATCGGTTCGAAGATTCAGATTACTGCACAAGTGACTAGCTATGAAATGTATCGGGACATTATTTTCGGTAATAACCGCAAGCATGAAATGATACCTTACCGCAAGTTTGCCATTGTGGAAAGTGCAAAATATCAGAATATTCCCCGTACGATACAGAACGTCTTTTTAAATTCCAAACTGGATGCTGATTTTATAAAAGATACCATTATCCGTTCGATGAGTGATGAGGATATCTCTGTCGATTTGGACTTCTATCGTAGCCAGATAAAGGAATTCGAGCAGGAATACAGGGACGTGATGCTTTGGTTTACAAAGAACAAGAATGGAGAAGTGCCTGTCCGGAAGATGGCGGAGAAAGTAATGAACGCCTATCGTGACTTGATTTATACCCAAAAGCAGATTGGTGAAGGGCGTGCGGAGCTTAACTTTGCGGAGAAACAGGCTTTGCATGAGATTCCGTTAGTGAAGGAAGAACAGGCTAAAGCGGAGACGGAACGTGAACGGTTGCTGCGGCTTATGGGTGAACTGCAACAAAAGTACACCAATGAGCGTGATGGCTTGATTAGGGATATAGGTATAATAAACGATTTGCTCAAAAAGATACGTGAGAAACGTCTGCATTACGAGCAGATGCAGATTGAAGAAATCATCAAACGGGTATCTTGCGAAGAATTACTGATTCAGGAACTTGAACAAGTCCGGAATATGAAATCGGAACTGACAAGAGCTTATGAGGACGTATTGAGTAAGTACCGATTGCTGTTTGAGAAACTGGAAGCTGATTTCCGTACTTTTGAGAATAGCCAGCAAGCACGGATAAATGCTCGGAATGCGGAGATTGCCGGCAAGCAGGAAGAATTGATGCAACAACTTCGTGTGGAAGAAGAGAAAGTAAGGGCAACGCAAGAAGAGAAAGTGCAGACTGTGGATAATCGTATCCGGCAGTTGCGCGATGAACAGGCACAGTGTAACCTGAAACTTCAAAAGGTGAAATACGAACATCCCCATCAAAAGGAAATGTCCGATTGTGAAGACGGTATCAACGAACTGCGCAAAAAGGACAAGGAACTGGAACATAGCATCCGTCAGCAACAAGGAGAAATAAAGCAGTTGAGGCAGGAGTGTGAATGGAAAGTGAAAGAGTTGAAATGGGAATTTCAGGCAAAGATGGAGACCGTTCGTAAAGAACGGAGCGCGATTGAAGAACAGTTACAAACATTGGATGCCTTGATTGAGAAACGAAAAGGTTCTTTGTGTGAATGGCTGGAGAAGAACAAACCGGATTGGCAGGAGACGATAGGCAAGGTGGCGGATGAGGAACTGGTGTTGTACAATAATGAACTGCAACCTCAATTAGTGAATAAGGAAGCTACTTTGTTCGGCGTTTCACTCAATCTGACAGCAATCGAGCGTTCTGTCCGCACTCCCGAGGAAATGAAGCAGGAGCGCGACAGGCAACAAGCAGCCCGGCAACTCTGTACCGACCGTCTCACCCGACTGACGGAAGAAGAGGGGGAAGCTGTTTCTTCTTTGGAGAAGAAGTATTCGAAGCAAATACATAGTATTTTGGAAGAACAACATCTGATGGAAGCCGAGCGAATGCAGATTCCTGCAAAATTGAAGAATTTGCAGTCTGATTACGCCTCATGGAAGACGAAAGAGGAGGAATGGAAAAAGAGCTTGTGTCGAAGAATTACAGGCGCAACTGAATGATATCGGTCATCGTCTTTATGTGGCGGAAGGCGAGAAGGAGAAGCATTTGGCGGAACGGGAAAAACTGTTGAAAGCTTGCCGGAAAGTGTATAATGACAGCAGGACGGAATTCCGGAAGGAACTGGAGGAGTTTGTTGCCGGCATTCAGCAAGAGATAGAGCGGATGAAACAGCAAACTGCGGAGCGGAAAAAGGAATTGAAGCAGGCGCAGGAGAATGAATTGAATGGAAAGGGTGCTGATACGGTCACTATCCGCAAGTATGATGACAGGCTTGCCGAAATAAATAAAGAATTAGATTATATAGGTAAATCCCGCCCGCAAGTTCTTTATTATGAAAGAGACAAGGGAGGAACTGTTTGATAAAGAACCTGCTACGCGAAGCCGGAAGAAAAAGAACAGGATGCGAAGCTAGTTGCATTGGACGAACGTTTCGCTCTGAAAAAGGAGAAGTTGCAGGTTCAGAAAAAAGGGGCGGACGAGCACCTCGACCGGATTAACAAGGAATTGCACTTATTGGAGGACGGGTTGAATAAAGTGGATATGTTCCGAAAGATGAAACTTTCTGTCCGCCTTCTGTGATAGAAATAGGAGAGAAGCCTACTCGGAAAAATTGCGATGTTATTGTGGAAGAGTTGAAGTCGCTCATCGTATCCACTATCAGAAAAACAGAAGAATTCAAGAAAGCGGTGACGCAGTTCAATGGAAACTTCTCGTCAAAAAACACGTTTCATTTCCGTACGGAACTGGTTGGAGAACAGGATTACTATGATTTCGCTTCCAATCTGTGCGAGTTTGTGGATAATGATAAGATTTCCGACTATCAGAAACATATCAGTGAACGGTATACGGATATAATCCGCCGGATTTCGCAGGAAGTGGGAGGACTGACCCGTAATGAAAGCGAGATACACAGAACAATAAAGGATATCAACGACGATTTTGTCAAGCGGAATTTTGCCGGAGTAATAAAGGAAATAGCTCTCTTCGCCCGCTTCAGAGCAGCGATAAACTGATGCAGTTATTGCTGGAGATTAAACGGTTTAGCGATGAGAACCAATATAATATGGGAAAGGTTGATTTGTTCTCGCAGGATTCCCGTGAAGATGTCAATGCGGTGGCTGTCCGGCATTTGTTGTCGTTTATGAAATTCCTGCTTGACGAGCCGGGACGCAGGCGGTTGGCGCTTGCCGATACATTCAAATTGGAATTTCGTGTGAAAGAGAATGATAATGATACGGGCTGGGTGGAAAAGATTGCCAATGTAGGTTCCGACGGCACGGATATTCTGGTGAAAGCAATGGTCAATATCATGCTGATTAATGTGTTCAAAGAAAAGGCGTCACGTAAGTTTGGTGACTTTAAAATCCATTGTATGATGGATGAAATAGGCAAGTTACACCCCAACAATGTGAAAGGTATTTTGGACTTTGCCAATTGCCGGAATATATTGTTGGTAAATAGTTCTCCCACTACTTACAATGTGGAAGATTATCGTTATACCTATTTATTGAGTAAAGACGGGCGGTCAAATACACAGGTTGTCCCATTGTTAACCTATAATAAGATAGAAAAATGAGTGGCAGTTTATTTACATTGGCAATGGCGAGGCTGGTTCTGAAAATGCTGGGCGGCGAGCTCATACCTTACACAAAGTTTGATGGACTGATAGCAAATAGATTAATGGATGAGGGAATCATCACTATTGTTCCCCGAGGGAGTAAGCGTAGTTTTCGTATGATTGACCCGGAAGGATGCCGTATCTACATCTCCCAGAATTATACTTCCGGCATGGAGCTGGAAGATTGGATTGAGATGAAGAACTGTCCGGATGAAGTGTCGCGTTCGGAGCAAGTGGCGAAGGCGGGGGACTCTAAATTGAGATATACCCGTACGTTCAAAGGTTTTCTCCTCAATTGTTATACGCCTATAGAAGCTACGTTTCATGGCGAACCATGTGTGCTTTCTCCCTTGCAAGGCACTTCTATTTTCATGCAGGATTACGAATATTTTCGTATTCCTGAAGATGTTGTAGTAGTGGGTATAGAGAATGGAGAAAATTTCCAGCATATCCGTGCCCAAAAGTACTTGTTTGAAGGAATGAAAGTTCTTTTCGTGTCCCGTTATCCGCAATCGAAGGATTTGTGTAACTGGCTAAAGATAATCCCCAATCGCTATATTCATTTCGGTGACATAGATTTGGCTGGCATTTCTATCTTTTTAAATGAATTCTATGTCAAATTGGGCAACCGTGCGGAGTTTTTCATTCCTGCGGATGTAGAGAAGCGTCTCAAGGACGGAAACCGGCAGCTTTATGATAATCAGTATTTGCGTTATAGGGCCATGTTGGTTTCTGACGAACGTTTAAGGCCGTTGGTGGCAATGATTCATAAATATGGGAAAGCGTATGAACAAGAAGGATATATAAAGTATTAAATTAGTCATATGATTACATTGGATAATTTTGAGAACTTTGTTCCCTATAAAATATGGATGCGTGGGGAAGAGTATTATGAAACAGACGCTGTTTCCGAATTGGAAGAAATCTCACCCGGTGAATGGACTGCGACTGTAGAAGGAACAGACGATTATAATGTGGAGATATCTATGGATGGAAACGAGATAGAATCCTGGTACTGTGATTGTCCGTATGATGGAGAAATCTGCAAACATGTCGTAGCGACATTGTTGGCAATTCGCGACAATAGAAAAAAGGCGGGTAATAGTATTTTCTCGAAGATGAAAATCAAAGCGGAGGAAGCCCCTGTTTTAGAGGAAATAAAAGAAGTGGGTAAGCAGCCTTGTCCGTCTTTGGTAGACATACAGCAACTGTTGTCTTTCATTGATCCGCAGGAACTCTCGAAATTTATCTGTGAGTATGCTTCAACGAATCTGGAATTTAAAAAACGGCACTTTCAAATCATTTCATAGCTAAGGAGTTATCTTTGTCATCAAAGGGAAAAAGATTACAGAA
>VOFK01003149.1_pt1 | contig 59672 bp, 83 predicted proteins | sample 5384121 | NCBI WGS metagenome assembly VOFK01 (sample SAMN12384730, study PRJNA508395) | human gut metagenome | isolation source: healthy gut J | host: Homo sapiens | reverse complement strand
CCACCGTATAAATAATGCCGGAAGCCGAGTCGAAATTAAAACTGAAGTTCTGGAAAGAAGCCCTGTCTTCCGCACCTTCCCGAGGTTTCTTCTTGAACCAGAGCAGATGATCTTCCGGTGACCATCTGGTTCGTCCACATAATAATAAGACATCTCCAGAAAATCCTTAATCTCCCTTTCCGGAGGACAACGTCATCACGCCCAGCACTTTTTATTATAATACCCATACAAGTTGAACATATCACTGACACATCCCCTTTCTTTATCTCTCCGCATCAAACGAAAGCGGGCGGCAAAAAATCAGCTCCAGGAAGTTTATATCGAGCTGTAAAGTATGTATCAGGCCCACTGTCTCATAAAAAACGCTTTCATGAAAGGATTCCGAAGAACTCAGGATGAGTAGAGACAATACTTTTGCTGGCCGGATCGATAAACCGAATGCCGACATTCATCACCTCATTCGCGGGCATACGTGTCCCATCAATACAATATCGAATCCAGGTACATTACTTTCGCTACGTTAAGAGAAGCATTCTCATTGTATTTGCTCGCTATTGCGAACAAGAAGCAGCACAGAAATCCTCGCGCTGATTCCGTAAGCTTCCGTTTCTGTCAACTCGCTTTGACGTCGCATATCAACGGTCGAAACAACACAGCACGTCCCGTTTCCACATCATGGTTCCCCATATTACCGGCATCATATTTCATGAAATTCATCATTCGAACAAAGATGAGGAGACACCGTATCTATATAATTATAGTAATAGGCAGTAGGTTGTCCCTGTAAAATATCACCATTATCCAGTAATATCAGATTCTCTTTTATACTGTTCACTCTTTCTGCACGAAAGAATAAATACGTGCCAGACTACCCTTCCATTCGTGGCGGGTTATAAAATTATGAGATAATAATTGCCATGTACATCACTTGTTTCCCTACACCTTCAGCTTCACCACCTTTTCCTGCGCCGCAACAGACAGTGGACGAAAAAGCAAGCCATAAATAAATCTATTCGTTTTAATTTCTTTCTATGTTGTAGTTGCGAAAATACGAACGTGCCCCCACCGGTATAGTCAGGATCTGATCCATATTACTTCCTTTCCATTTATGCTGAAATCAATTTTTACAGATAGACAATCCCAATCCGGTTCCCCTTAGGGGCGTACTCATTCAGCTTTTCAAACGCTCGAACACAAGTCCCTGTTTTTCTTTCGGGATACCGCATCCGGTATCGGTACCGAAAAATAGCCATTGCTTTCCTCATTCACAAAGTCCGGGCGGAAATCTTCCGCGTTCGTAAATTTGTCGGCGGATTGGACAGCAGTTATTGATTACCTGTTGCATACACGCTTTCGCACATCCGTCACCATCCGGGAAAGTTTCAAAAGAAGTGAAAACAAGAACTGATTGTCCGACGACTGCCGTGAAAAAACTAATAGAGGCAACCACCTGACTTAACTGCACCACATCACATTCCTCCTACGTCGAAAGTCACCTGGTTCAGCCTCCAGACGTGAAAAGATCGAGAATATCATTAATCAGACGAAGCAACAAATCCGAATTGGTTTTGATAATCTTATAATAAGACTGTTGTTCATCCTCCGTGCTACCGCCCATTGCCAGTACATCCGAAAAGCCGATAATCGAGTTCAACGGCGTCCGTATCCCATGACTCATATTGGCAAGGAAAGCACTTTTTCAGACGATTAGACTCTTCCGCCCTGTCTTTCGCTACACGCAAATCCTTCTCCGATTTCAGAAGCTCGTCTTTCAAACGTTTCGTACGGAAATAATAGAAAAGAGAGATACATAAGCCAAGTACCAGAATCACGAACAAAAGCACAAGCAGACCATATCTGATAAGTATATTGCTGATAGAACGAAAAACCGGTTGGTTGACAAGCTGCACTTTTAAAGGCAACACGTTGGTGCAGCCCCCACTCTTTCACCTTCCGGCTATCCAATACCAAAGCTTTAGAGCCAATGATCGAAGATGCTTTATCACTCCCGGTGCTGATCCATCCGTATGGACTCCCATAGCCATTTCTCCTCCCACTTTCCGATAATCGGGCAGCACTCCTCCTATCGCCCAATATCCAAGGCTCACCGATGAAGGAGTAAAAGCCGGAATGGTAAGAGTAGCTTCCATCATAATGTCGCATTTCGCATGAAATACCCTCGTTCATATCCACACCACGTTCCCACCAAAATAACCGTATTTTCGGGCAGCTGTCGCCATTCTCAACGTGTTTATAAATAAATGGTCTCCGGCCGTCCATCAAAATCAAAAAATCCAGATCGGGAAACTTCTTCATTTCTTTTCGTACCAAGCGCCTGCATCGTCGCCGCCATCCATTGGCCGAAATAAAGGCAATGTGTTTCGTTTTCGGATAAAAGCTTGAATCATGGAGATATTACCTTCTATATCATATTGATTGATAAATCCTGATTCCAGTTCGGGAATATCCAGATGATCTTCAAAGATATCAACACCGATTCCGGGCATCCAGCAATCAAGGGTTTTTCCACCGTATCTTTCGGCAATATCACCACATTGCTACTGGCAAGGCTGCACATCACCGGCTTTTCACCTGCATTTCATCCCTCTGCGACAAATAGGCAGCCCATGCCTCCTCCTGCCCCAATAAGATAATTTTGTGCCGGATGCTTTCTCCCGATATTTAGCCAGAATCTGCGTCATCATGCCGCTCCATAACGGGGCTTCCGAGAAGCTTTTTACAATTCATGTTTTCGATGACAATGTCGCGCTGTCCTCCCCAACTTACTATATTCATCCATATAATCGGAAATAGTGACCGAAGTTTGGTGTGCTGCCGGATTATAAGAGCAAATAATCAGAATAGGTTTCTTATCTTTAGAGACAGCAAATACTTCCGTTGACTGCAGAAGCCAAAGGAAACAGATAAAAGATATCCAAGACGTCCCAGCATACTTATGCAGTTTTGATGTGTTAATTCATTAATTGAGTTGCAAATATACTAAAACTTGTCGGCTATAACAGATTTATATGTATTTTTTGTCGCTCATTTACTCTCAAAAAAATACAAATTATGGAATTATTTCACAAGATGATTTCCGGTTTTCTGGGTATACCGGAAAGACAAATAAGTAGTACGCTCCATCTTTTGGGTGAAGGTGCTACGATTCCCCTTCATCAGTCGTTACCGTAAAGAAGCCACCGGCGGACTGGATGAAGTGCAGATAGAGCAAATCAAAGAGCAACACGATAAGTTGTGCGACATAGCCAAACGGAAAGAAACGATTCTCGGCACCATCAACGAGCAGGGAAAAACTGACTGCCGAACTCGAAAAGCGTATCAACGACACCTGGAATCCTACGGAGCTGGAGGACATTTATCTTCCTTATAAACCCAAGCGGAAGACACGTGCTGAAGTAGCCCGCCAGAAAGGGTTGGAACCGCTTGCCACCATCCTGATGTTGCAAAGGGAAAACAATCTTAGTACCAAGGCTGCCTCCTTCGTGAAAGGAGACGTGAAAGATGTGGAAGATGCCCTGAAAGGCGCCCGTGACATCATCGCTGAGCAAGTGAATGAGGACGAACGCGCCCGCAACGCGGTACGTAATCAGTTCAGCCGCCAGGCAGAGATTAGTGCCAAAGTAGTGAAAGGAAAAAAGAGGAAGAAGCGGCAAAATACCGGGATTATTTCGATTTCTCCGAAGCACTGAAACGTTGCACGTCCCACCGCCTGTTGGCCATCCGCCGGGCAGAGTCGGAAGGCCTGCTAAAAGTATCCATCAATCCCGACGACGAGGCATGTATCGAACGCCTGGAACGTCAGTTCGTACGTGGCAACAACGAGTGTAGCCAGCAGGTGGACGAAGCCACAGTCGATGCCTACAAGCGTCTGCTCAAGCCCTCCATCGAAACAGAATTTGCCGCTCAATCCAAAGAAAAAAGCCGACGAGGAAGCCATCCGGGTATTCACTGAGAACCTCCGTCAACTTCTTCTCGCCCCCCTCCATTGGGACAAAAACGGGTGCTCGCCATCGACCCCCGGATTCCGTACGGGATGTAAAGTTGTCTGCCTCGATGCACAAGGCAATCTGTTGCATAATGAGAATATCTATCCGCATCCTCCGGTCAACAAAACCGGCGAAGCTGCTTCCAAACTCCGCAAAATGATAGAAGCCTATGAGATTGAAGCCATCTCCATCGGCAACGGAACGGCAAGCCGTGAGACAGAAGATTTCATCAACAGCCAGAGCTTCGACCGTCAGATACCCGTGTTTGTAGTCAGTGAGCAGGGAGCTTCCATTTATTCGGCTTCCAAAATTGCTCGTGACGAGTTTCCGGATTACGACGTAACGGTGCGTGGGGCAGTCTCCATCGGACGCCGCCTGATGGATCCGTTGGCAGAGTTGGTGAAGATAGATCCTAAGTCTATCGGCGTAGGTCAATACCAGCACGATGTAGACCAGACAAAACTGAAAAAAGCGCTCGATCAGACAGTAGAGAATTGCGTGAACCTGGTCTGGTGTAAACCTGAATACGGCAAGCAGCCATCTGCTGACATACATTTCCGGACTGGGTCCGCAGCTGGCGCAAAACATTGTCAACTACCGGGCGGAAAACGGAGCTTTCGGTTCACGGAAAGAATTGATGAAAGTTCCGCGCATGGGTGCCAAGGCTTTCGAACAATGCGCCGGTTTCCTGCGCATCCCGGAGCCGGGAATCCGCTGGACAACACGGCGGTGCATCCGAAAGTTACCACATTGTGGAGCAAATGGCCAAGGACCTGAAATGTACCATCGACGAACTGATAGCAGACAAGGAACTCCGCCGTGGAAAATCAACATCTCCGCCTATATCACACCTACCGTCGGTCTGCCCACCTTACAGGACATCATGCAGGAGCTCGACAAACCGGGACGCGACCCGCGTAAAGCGATCAAGGTATTTGAATTCGACAAGACCGTGCGCACCATCGCAGACTTGCGCGAAGGCATGATCCTGCCAGGTATCGTAGGCAATATTACGAATTTCGGAGCTTTCGTCGATATAGGAATCAAGGAGAACGGTCTTGGTACACCTTTTCTCAATTAGCGGAACGGTTCATTTCCGACCCTACAGAAGTCGTGTCCATCCACCAGCATGTCATGGTGAGGGTGATGAACGTAGATTACGACCGGAAACGAATTCAACTTAGCATGATCGGGGTACCGCAAGACTGATTGCCTCTCGCTTTTCTCCCCACCACACGATCAGAATCGTAAATACAATCATAAGTACTGTGCAAATGAGCGAGCCTTCAAAACCGAAGGCTCCGCCATTCAGTACGTTTTCTTCGGGCATACGCAAAGTCAGCATGCTCGTCGTGAAATTATTTCCGCTCACCTGATAACCTAGAATCGGGCCTTGAATCCAATTCCAGAAAAGATGAAGAGAGATAGGGAAACACAGATTCCGGGTATATAGATAGGAAGCTCCCAGCAGCATACCGGCAAGTAAGAGATTAAGCATCGGTAGGAAAGCTATTTCGTGGATTGAAGATGTGCATAAAGGCGAATAATGCTGACGAGATGAAGAGCGCCAGGAATTTATTCATATTAGTATGCAATAGGCGTCCGAGGATATAGCCGCGCATCAGTATCTCTTCAAACAACGCCACTAACAGGAAAAACACCCACGACCCCAATAAATCCAACGGCTTAAACTGAAGACCGGTGACTTCTATTTCTCCCAAAACAACAGAGATTCCGAAACCCAGCAAATAGAGCAAGATTGCCATCAGAAGTCCATACCACAGTCCACTGGCATGTCCTTTTAAAGAAAGTCCCAAATCAGAAAACGGACGACGTTCGAGACGAAGCAAGATTACGGCAGCAGTAAGAACAGCCAAAAGCATACTGGCCTCCACGAAAATATACCCTACTACTCCCGGATGACGAGCCTCCACTCCAAGAACCAACGACAAGCCTCCGCTAACCAGTGTCCCATACAATCCAATAAATATGAAAAGTACCACAATAAACAGCGAGATACATGCCCACACAGGAAGTCTTTTGGGTTCTTTTTCCCATCTATGTTGTCTGCCTCCATTTTTACAATTTGTTAATCCGGCTACAAAATTAGATATAAAACATAAAAAAACATCATGTATTCTCTATTTTTCCTATATTTGTCAGAACAAATCTACAAAATTATGAAAATTAAACTACTATTGATAAGTTTCTTACTGGCCGCTAATGCATTAGAGCCGCCGCCCAAGTGAGTAAGACGTATTATGTGAGTAAGCCCGGTACGCTGATTTCCATGATGACTGAAGAGGAAGAGGCCAACAGTGTCACCCACCTCACACTGACCGGAAAACTGAATGCAGAGGACTTCCGGCATCTCCGTGACGAATTTGATAATCTGAAAGTATTGGATATTTCGAACGCAGAAATCAAGATGTACAGCGGAAAACCGGGCACTAATCCCATTGAAAATTCTACATTTATATGCCGAACTTCATCCCTGCCTATGCTTTCTCGAATGTAGTGGGCGGAGTGACCAAAGGCAAAGCCACGCTGGAGAAAGTGATTCTTTCGGAGAAAATCAAAGAATATAGAGGATGCCGCCTTCAAAGGTTGCGAGAACCTGAAAATCTGCCAGATCCGCAAGAAGACAGCTCCTAACCTGTTGCCGGAAGCGTTGGCAGACAGCGTTACCGCTATCTTCGTCCCCCTGGGCAGCAGCGATGAATACCGTTATAAGAATAGGTGGGAAAAGTTTGCTTTCATAGAGGGAGAACCGGTAGAAACCACTTTGCAAGTGGGAGCAATGGGCAAACTGGAAAGAAGAAATCCTGAAAGCGGGACTGCAACCCAGAGACATCAACTTCCTGACCGTTGAGGGCAAGCTGGATAACGCCGACTTCAAACTGATCCGCGATTATATGCCGAACCTTGTTTCAGTGGATATTTCCAGAACAAACGCAACAGCTATCCCTGACTTTACTTTCTCACAAAAAAAATATTTATTGAGAATGAAGTTACCTCATAATCTCAAATCGATCGGACAGCGTGTATTCAGTAACTGCGGACGTCTTTGCGGTACACTCGAACTTCCGGCCAGCGTGACTGCTATCGAGTTCGGCGCATTTATGGGATGTGACAATCTCCGCTATGTATTGGCTACGGGAAATAAGATCACAACATTGGGCGATAACCTGTTTGGAGACGGGGTGCCGAGTAAGTTGATTTATAAGAAATAAGTAAAGGAATAACCTTGATATATAGAGTATAGCCCTATATCAGAGTAAGACAACGGTTATAAACTAAGTCCGAGTTAACACATTTCTACCCCTCGTATTTAATAAATCAATCTTTGTTGTTGCATAATTCTATTCGTCTGACAACTGTCAGACGAATAAAGTTATGTATAGCGAATGCTAATTCATAGTAGCTCCAAAGTTACTTGAATGACAAATTATCCCCTAAAAAAGAGAGCGTATCAAAAACCAATGTCTTGATACGCTCTCTTTTTATTATCAGTAATGTCCGAGTCTTACTTATCTCCGTACATCTTCGCTCTCAATTCTTTAATGTGGTCTGACGTGATATATTCGTCGTATTCCATCATCTTGTCAATGATACCGTTCGGCGTCAGTTCGATGATACGGTTGGCAACGGTCTGAATAAATTCGTGGTCATGAGACGAAAACAGGATGTTTCCTCTATACGTTTTCAGGTTGTTGTTGAATGCCTGGATAGATTCCAAATCCAAGTGGTTGGTAGGAGTATCCAGAATGAGGCAGTTTGCCCCCCTGAGCTGCATACGGGCAATCATACAACGCATTTTTTCACCTCCGGAAAGTACGCTCACTTTCTTCAGTACTTCCTCACCGGAGAACAGCATACGCCCGAGAAAACTCTTCATATACACTTCGTTTCCTTCGCCAAACTGGCTCAACCAGTCCACCAAGTTCAGGTCCGTATTGAAGAAGTCGGTATTGTCCAAAGGCAAGTAAGCGGTGGTGATAGTCACCCCCCAGTTGAAGGTTCCCGAATCCGGTTTTATATTTCCGTTGATGATTTCAAAAAGTGCAGTCATGGCACGCGGGTTGCGTGACAGGAATACAATTTTGTCTCCCTTTTCTACATTGAAGTTGACATCGTTGAAAAGCACTACGTCTTCTTCCGTCTTCTTGCTCAATCCGGCAACTTCGAGAATCTGATTGCCCGGCTCGCGTTCGGGAGTGAAGATAATACCCGGATACTTGCGTGAAGAAGGTTTAATTTCTTCTACATTCAGTTTTTCCAGCATTTTCTTGCGGCTGGTGGTCTGCTTACTCTTCGCTACATTGGCACTAAAACGGCGGATAAATTCTTCGAGCTCTTTCTTCTTCTCCTCAGCCTTCGCCTTCTGGTTCTGCTGCTGACGGAGTGCCAACTGGCTCGATTCATACCAGAAACTGTAGTTACCGGCAAACATATTGATCTTTCCGTAGTCGATATCGACGGTATGCGTACATACGGAGTCGAGGAAGTGACGGTCGTGGCTCACAACAAGCACCGTATGTTCGAAGTTGGAAAGATATTCTTCCAGCCATGTCACTGTCTCCATATCCAAATCATTGGTAGGTTCGTCGAGAAGGAGGTTATCAGGATTTCCGTACAATGCCTGCGCTAGCATGACACGTACTTTCTCTTTACCACTCAATTCGCCCATCAGTGTGTAGTGCTTATCTTCTTTGATTCCCAAACCGCTCAACAACATGGCTGCGTCACTCTCGGCATTCCAGCCGTCCAGTTCAGCGAACCGTTCTTCCAGTTCGGACACTTTCAGTCCATCTCTTCGTCTGTAAAGTCTTCTTTAGCATAGAGTTCTTCGCGCTGTTTCATGATATCCCACAACACGGTATGCCCCATCATTACGGTATCCATTACCGTGTAAGCATCCCATTTAAAGTGGTCCTGGCTCAATACCGACAGGCGTTCGCCCGGTCCCAGGGCAATCGTACCGGTAGTAGGGTCGAGATCTCCGTAGATCGTACGGAGGAATGTAGATTTTCCCCGCACCGTTTGCGCCGATAATACCATAGCAGTTACCACTCGTAAATTTCAGGTTTACGTCATTAAACAATACTCTTTTACCAAACTGTACCGAAACGTTTGAAACTGTAATCATCTTACCTATTTACTATTTAACTATTTACACTTTTCAATTTGAGTGTGCAAAGGTAGACATTTAAAATGAATAATGAACTATCCCGTATGTGCCAATCTGACATAAAAAAAGTATTACCTTTGCAGAGTTTTTTGGCAAAAACACCAACTTGGCAAAGTTTTTTGCAGATGTGATTTTGATATTATGAATAAAAAACAGAAATAGATATGGACCCTAAAGGAAAAAAAAAAGTGAAGGAAGAAGAACTCAACGTTGAGGAAACTCTGAATAACGCGGAAGAACAACCGCAGGACGAACAAGCGGAAAATGCCGCCCCGATGACTCACGAAGAGGAATTGGAAAAGGAACTGGAGACGGCTCAGGAGACCATTGAGGAGCAGAAGGATAAATATTTGCGTCTCTCCGCCGAGTTCGACAATTACCGGAAACGCACTATGAAGGAGAAAGCGGAACTGATCCTGAACGGTGGCGAAAAAGAGCCTTAGCAGTATTCTTCCGGTGGTGGATGATTTCGAACGTGCCATCAAAACGATGGAAACGGCTACGGATGTCCAAGCTGTGAAAGAAGGTGTCGAACTGATTTATAATAAATTCATGGCTACCCTGGCACAAAACGGTGTGAAGGTGATCGAAACGAAAGACCAACCGCTGAATACTGATTACCACGAGGCTATCGCCGTAATTCCCGCACCGTCGGAAGCACAGAAAGGTAAAATCCTGGATTGCGTACAGACGGGATATACATTGAACGATAAAGTACTCCGTCACGCCAAAGTGGTAGTTGGAGAATAAGAAGAACTTGAATCAATAAAAGCATGGCAGAAAAAGAGACTATTATGAAGTACTGGAGGTAACGAAGACAGCCACAGTAGAAGAAATTAAAAAAGCCTACCGCAAGAAAGCGATTCAATATCACCCCGACAAGAATCCGGGTGACAAGGAGGCAGAAGAAAAGTTCAAGGAAGCGGCCGAGGCGTATGATGTATTAAGTAACCCGGATAAGCGCTCGCGTTACGACCAGTTCGGCCACGCAGGAGTGAGCGGTGCGGCAGGTAACGGTGGGCCGTTCGGCGGTTTCGGTGGCGAAGGTATGTCTATGGATGATATTTTCTCCATGTTCGGTGACATCTTCGGAGGTCGCGGAGGAGGATTCGGTGGTTTCAGCGGATTCGGCGGCGGAGGAGGTTCGCAGCAGCGACGGTATCGCGGAAGTGACCTGCGCGTAAAGGTGAAACTGACGTTGAAAGAAATCTCTACCGGAGTGGAGAAAAAGTTCAAGCTCAAGAAATATGTGCCGTGTGACCAGTGCCACGGTAGTGGTGCCGAAGGGGACGGCGGTTCGGAAACGTGTCCAACTTGTAAAGGTAGTGGTACGGTGATCCGTAACCAGCAGACTATTTTAGGGACGATGCAAACGCGTGCCACCTGCTCTACTTGTAACGGTGAGGGTAAAATCATCAAGAACAAGTGTAAGAAGTGTAGTGGCGATGGAATCGTTTACGGTGAGGAAGTAGTGACAGTGCAGATACCTGCCGGAGTGGCAGAAGGCATGCAACTTTCTATGAGTGGCAAAGGAAATGCCGGCAAGCATAACGGCGTGCCGGGAGATTTACTGATTCTCGTAGAAGAAGAACCGCATCCAGACTTGATTCGTGACGAGAATGATCTGATTTATAACTTGTTGTTGAGTTTTTCCCACTGCCGCTTTGGGCGGGGCTGTGGAGATCCCGACCATCGACGGAAAGGTGAAGGTAAAGATTGACTCAGGTACTCAACCGGGAAAGGTACTTCGTCTACGCGGTAAAGGATTGCCGAACGTGAATGGATACGGAACAGGGGATTTGCTCGTGAATGTCAGTATCTATGTGCCAGAAGCTCTCAACAAGGAGGAAAAGAGTGCGCTTGAAAAAATGGAAGATTCGGATAATTTCAAGCCGAGTACGTCAGTGAAGGAAAAATCTTCAAGAAGTTCAAAAGTTTCTTCGATTAAGACTTACATAAAAAATTTCTTCCTATTAATAATTAAACGCTCCATGAATGCCTGGTGACACATGGAGCGTTTGTTATTTAAAACCCACTCAATACCCCGGATTCTGTACTAGCTTTGTATTCATCACCCGTATTTTCTCGGGAATAGGGAATACGGTAGTATAACCGGTTTCCTCGTTTGGTAATTGAGGACGGCTGTTGTATGCACGAGTAAACATTCCGAAGCGGATAAGGTCCTGACGCCTCCAACCCTCCCAAGCCAATTCAAGCTGGCGTTCGGAAAGTATATTCTCCAAAGTAGCGGGACGGCGAGCGGCCTTCACCCGGCTCCGGACTTGATTTAACTCGACGTCTCCGTTTGCACCGTTGCGTACTTTAGCTTCGCTCTTCATCAGTAAAGCGTCCGCGTAGCGGAACAGGACAATGTCATTCTCCATTAATTTTCCGTCTTTTGTGGCGGTGGGGTCTACTTCATACTTTTTCATACGGGCACCTGCCGTTTGCTCATACGGGGTGTCGGTGATATCCAATGCTACTTCCCAAGGGAGATATACCAAGACAGTACCGTCGTCCAGCTTGATAATGTCTCCTTTCAAGTCATACATTTCTCCTGCAAAATAACAGATGTCGAAGCGAGGGTCTTGGGCAGCTGTCCCATAACCGAAAGTTTCGAGTGCTTCAATCGTTGCACTGGGACCATTCTCACCGCTTAGCCCGTAAAAGGCTTTTGGCATGGTTGTAATGACGGGAACGAAAAAGGTATTGCATCTGATTGGTATACAATGTTTTATTCATCGGGATCGTGAATATATTCTCTACGGACGGTTCATTGAAGATAGAGAAGTTAGTCTCGTATTCCGGTTCCAGTTTATAATTCATAACTTTCAGTTGGTCGCAGTAGTATATGACCGTCTCCCAGGCATTGAGTTCATTACCGTCTACCATGAACTTGATATTTTTTCCGTCGGGACGTTCGTTGTCCGTCCAGTCGTTATCGGTATAAACTTCGGCATTCAGTGCCAGTTTTGCCAACAAGAAAGTAACCACCGGACGAGTGATACGCCCATAATAAGGCCCGGTCTGATTGCTGTGTACCTCCGAAAGTAATGGAGCCACTTCCTGTAATTCCTTGAATATAAATTCGAATACTGTCTTCCGCTCGCTTTGAACGATGTCTTTCATCGCAGGAGAAGAAGACTGCACCAAAAAGGCACACGGCCAAACAAATCCAGCAGATAATAGTAGTACATCGCACGCATAGCACGCACTTCCGCTCGATAAGCCGGGAGTTCCGCATCAGAATGGGTTTCTGCGAATTTGTCGATTCGTTCGAGCGACTTATTACTAAGCATTACGACTTTATAAAGATACTCCCATGTAGCTTGAATGGCATCATTCTCAATACCCCAATCATGGAGAAATAATCCCTGCCAAAAGCCACCGTCGTACCAGTCGCCACCGCGCGTAGGGATAATAGCTTCATCAGTAGTGAAAGTATTGAGATCATAGACACCTCTGCCCGTTCCCTGCAATCCCTGGCTGTCGCTGTAACCGCCCACATAAGTATAGAGCGAGGCAACAGCATTGAGATAGACTTCCGAAATGGAATTATACACATCATCTTCGGGCAACTTATCTTTCGGATTTTCTTCCAGAAATTTATCGCAGGAAAACAAGAACGTACACGTAGCAAGCACGAAACTAATCTTTTTCAAATATTCTTTCATCTTCTCATCCTCCGTTAAAAGTTAATACTCAATCCCAATGTATAGGTACGTGCCAACGGGTAGTTACGTTTATCATCCACCCCCAAAGTAGAGTTTACCGTAGAACTGTTAATCATCGGTGATAGCCCTGAATAGCCGGAAATCGTCGCCAGGTTGTTGACCGTGAAGGCAAGACGCAAAGAACGGACGTACTTCTTGAGTTTCTGCACCTTCTCGATTGGTACATTCCAACCAAGCGTCACGTAGTCAAAGTTTACGTAATTGCCTTTTTCCAGCCAATAGTCAGTGGCAGTCTGGTCCTTAATGTTCTGCTTCGGCGCGGATTTCATCACATTGTAGTCAGGGAAGATATTCATGTTCATATACGTCAGTGATGTTCCGTTATAGATTTTATGGCCGAAAGCTCCGTTGATCTGCACCGAAAGATCGAAGCGTTTGTAACGGAAGCGTGATGTTCGAACCCAGAATTGTTTTTGGGCACGGCTTGCCCTGCCACATAGCGGTCTTCGCCGTCTTCAAGATTGACACCACCACCGTTCAAGTCCGCAATACCATAGGTGTATCCACCGTTCCCGTCGGACACCAGTCCGGTGCTATGAGGCAAATAAAAAACACCTAATGGTTGACCGACCATTTGATAGACGATGTGGTTGTAGCCACCGTGGAAGCCGGCTCCGTCGAGACTGGCAAGGCTCTTGTATTCAGGCGCGGAAATCATTTCGCCGTTGTACATTCCGCTTAATGAGAGAAGTTTGTTACGTTGGAAGGTGACATTGGCATTAATGTTCAATTCCATATCTTTTTGTTTTCAGAGGAGTGATACCAATGGCTATTTCCGTACCCCAGTTACGCATGGAGCCGATATTAGCCAGTAAAGTGTTGTAAGTGAAAGGCGGTACACTCACATTATACAGATAAAGCATATCCGTTGTTCGAGAAGTATTGTAGTAGTTAGCGCAAAGTAACAGACGGTTACCAAACAAAGCTACGTCAAAACCTGTATTGAAAGTGTGTTTCACTTCCCACTTCAAGTCGGGGTTCGTATTCCTCAAATCACCCAATGAGACAACGGCAGAGTTGCCTACCGGAACAACTCCGTTCGGCTTTACCAGATTCAGTGTAGTATACGAGTCAATTCCACTCTGGTTACCCGCCAGACCGTAACCGATACGAAATTTCAAATTATCAACCACTGGCAAACGTTTCATAAACTTTTCCTCACTGACTACCCATGCGGCAGATATGGAGGGAAAGAAGCCCCACTTATGATTTGCTCCAAACTTGGAGGAAGCGTCCGTACGGGGCATTCAGCGTCAGGACATAACGATCGGCATACGTATAGTTGAAACGTCCCATAAAAGATGCGAGACGGGGTTGTTCGTAGTACGAATTTGTCCCCTCCCACAGACGGACTGCACCGGCTTGCAAATTGTTGTAGCCGGAGAACTTATCCGTGCTGAAATTGCTGACTGTGGTATAATATCCCGTGTACGTTTCTTTCTGGAGTTCGGCTAATGCCAGGACGTCGAAGAAGTGCTTTTTCCAGCCTTTTTTATAAGTCAGCATCATATTTCCGAGGAGGGACTCCATTTTCTTTGTTCCTTTATAAGCCTGCCCGTTCGCCCAAACAGAGGTGGGGAGATATTGCGAATTTTCAACTATATTATAGGTATAGGCACCGAACAGTACCAATTTCAATTCTTTCATCAAATTGAAGGTGAAACGGGCGTGTGTACTGATATGCGAAGTAGCGTCGTCATCGTCCACCTGCATCCATGCCAACGGGTTTGTTATCTGACTGGCGGTAGTGATGCCGTCCCACGAGTTAGTAACGGGATCTTTATGGTTAGGATACGTCGGGTTAAAGGTTGCCGCCGAATAGAAGGTTTTCTGATAGTCAACCAGATTATGATTTTTCAGGATAGAACCGAACATCCCCAGTTCGCAGTCGAAGAAGCCATCGAACATCTTTTTGGTTCATGTTCATATTGGAAGTGAAATTCTTCATATCTTCATTCAAAATCACCCCCTGACGATCCATAAAACCAAGTGATACACGGTAGCTCGACGTGCTGGAGCCTCCATAGAAAGCGACGTGATGATTCTGTTGCAGACCTGTCTGTTGTATTTCTTTCTGGAAGTTAGTATTATTACCTTTATCTAAAATAGAGATACCGCGTTCGGAAGCTACGCTACGGAACTCGTCTCCCGACAACATTTTAAGATTCTTGTAGACAGTAGAAATGCCGAAACTACCGTTGTAGGCTACCTGCGTCCTACCCTGCATTCCTTTTTTTTAGTGGTGACTTCAATCACACCGGAAGCACCACGTGAACCGTATTGTGCCGTTTCGGAAGCATCTTTCAGAATCGTGAAACTTTCGATATCTGTGGGGTAAATGGAGGTCAGCATACTAAGGTCGCCAAACACTCCATCGACAATTAATCAGAGGATCGTTACCACTAGTCAGTGAAGTGGTTCCACGCAGGCGCACTGCATCCAGAGCCTGCGGGTCCATTCGTACCCCGTTGAATAGTCAAACCCGGTACCCTACCCCGAATCGCTTCCAAAGGATTGGTTACCTGGTCTTTGTTCATTTGTTTCTCCGTAATTTTCTCCACAGAACCGGAGAGGGGGTTTTCAGACTTCCGGTAGCATAGCCTACCGTTATCAAAGGAATCCAAGTCCAGAGGAATGACAGGAATCTTCTGTGCAAATGTATTTCCGCACAAAACTACCAGAAGAAAGCTAAGAAAAGTTAGTTTACCGTGTTGTCGTATCATAACTATCAGTTTTAAGGTAATAATACAAATATAACAAAAAAGAAGGAATCTGGTTGAGTAGATTCCTTCTTTTATTGATATTAATAGCCGCAATATGACTCTTTTTTCGAGTTTTACCGAGGGATTTGCTTACTTCACTATGATTTCATCAGTAAATATCCAGCCACCCAGTTCTTTGCCGGCACGCGCCTGATAACGTACATAGCGTCCCTTGACGGTTCCTTCCCACGAAACATCGGAAAACTTGATTGCTTCTTCCTTGTTAACAACAAAGTCCTGATGCTTCAGTTCCGTAAAATTGACTCCGTCATCGGAAACTGAAATAACCACAGACGCAGGCAAGAATACTTCAGCTCCCACTACCTGCATGAAAGCTGCTGTGACTGAATGAATAGTGGTCTCGTTTTCCATATCAACGGTTACATCGAGGCGGTTCTTCGAGATAAATCCCTGCCATGCACCGTCACCGTAAGTCCAGTCGCCACGGATACCGTCGGTCAAAGTCACATCACCTTGTGCTGCATAAGAGGAGTTGTAAGGAGCGTTATAGATCACTTTCTTTCCCAATGCCAGATGCGTAAGGGGTTGTAAAGATTCCGGCCGACTTCCGATCTCACTCTTCAAATCGAAAGTGTGATAGCCTTTCGCCTGCAAAATCCGTTACCGCTTTCAGGGCACGTGCATGGAAGTCCGGCCATGACTTACGTTCCGGAGCCGACCAGGCAACTTCCGCCAATGCCAGCGTACGTGGATATAGCATATATTCCACGTGTTCGGGAGTCGGGACATATTCAGTAAAGAGATTAACTTGCGCACCATACACAAGTTTCGCTTGTTCCGCCGACAATGAAGTAGAAACCGGATTGTAAGAATAGACTTTTTTCAATGGCAAGTATCCACCAATCGCTTCGGGCTGAGAGTACGGAGCGTCCTGATAACTATCCAGATAACAGTAGCCACCCGGCGTCATGATAGCCCGGTGTCCGGAAGTTACAGGCTGTAATACCGCCTTCTTCTCCCCGCCATGACATTACAGTCGCGTTAGGAGCCAGTCCTCCTTTCAATATCTCGTCCCAGCCGAGCAGACGTCGACCATGATCGTTCAGGAACTTCTCAATACGATGAATCAGATAACTTTGCAGTTCGTCCACGTGAGAGAGATGTTCGTCTTTCATTCTCTTTTTGGCATTTCGGGCAAGTTTTCCACGCTGCCATACCGGCTTCGTCACCTCCTATGTGAATGTATTCGGAAGGGAAAAGCGCCATGACCTCGGTCAGCACATTTTCCAAAAAGGTGAACGTTTCTTCGTTTCCGATACAGAAGTCCGCGTTCTTGTAAGGCTCACCCGCGCAAGAGAGTTGCGGATAAGCGCCAGCACTTCTTCCGAGTGGGCAGGCATTTCAATCTCCGGAATAATCGTGATGAAATGCTGACGAGCATATTCTACGATTTCGCGAATATCATCCTGTGTATAGTAACCTCCGGAAGCTCCAGGCTCGTCGAAACGGAGGTACTTACGTCCGCCGTTCCACCACGTCTTCCAATTGGCGTCAGTACGCCAGGCTGCAAATTCTGTAAGCAAAGGATATTTCTTGATTTCAATTCGCCAGCCTGCCGCATCTGTAAGGTGCAGATGCAGGCGGTTGATCTTATAGAATGCCAATGCGTCTATCTGTTTCTTCACAAATTCTTTAGAAAAGAAATGACGGGATACATCCAGCATTAAGCCGCGATAAGCGAAACGAGGACTATCCTGCACTTCAACAGAAGCAATGGAATAGCCTGTTTCCGAAGGCTGAGATAATTGCAACAGTGTCTGGATTCCGTAGAACAATCCCGCTCCCGATGTTGCACGGATAAGGATTCGTTCCGGGTGACGGACAGGGTATAACTTTCGGGAGAAGGCAACTGTTCGCTCTTTTCGGTTATCAACAGAGAAAGTACGTTCTGCGTATCTTTTTTCTTTCCTTTCTTTAGATGAACCGGTAATGCTTGCAGATAGCTTTCCAGAAGTCGAGCTTCTCCACCTTGAATGTTTGTATAAAGTTTTGTTTTCTCTGAGAGTAAAAAAGAGCCCGTACCCTGCTCTATTTTCAGAGGGACAGGGATTACGGACTGTGCATGAAGAGGATGTGCCGCAAAGCACATCCCCAATACCCATAAGAAAAGACAAACTTTAGCGTATCTATTTCTTATATTCATTAATCTACTGTGATTTCGTCTACAAACAAGAAAGCAGGATTTCCTTTGCCTCCATGCCATTCCGGTATTTTACTTTCAGACAAGGCAACCACCTTTACATACTGAGTTTTCACCGGAGTGAATGACAATTTATGTTCGTAGATACCATTCTTATCACTTTGTTCCATAGCAGGGTATTCTTCGGAAGCTACTTTGGTAAAGTTCTTACCGTCGTCCGAAACTTCTACGGAAAATCCTCTTGCATCAAACACCCAGTCTCCCTTCTCTACGCAAGTAGAAATAGCAACGCTCGAAATCTCGGTAGGTTGCTGAAGGTCGATAGTCATATCCATATCGTTTTTATAGAATGCAATCCAACGACCGGTCTTATAGTTGCCATTTCCTTTCAGTCCGTCTACTAGTGTAGATTCACCTTTAAACATATATTGTTTGTTGACCGGTTGATTAGCTACAATCGGCTTCATGCTGGACTTACTGAAATTGATCTTCTCTGAAATCACACGGCTGTTTCCGGTAGGACGAACAGCGATAGCGGAGAAGTCTGCATTTTTCCTTGATTTTCAGGATACCTTCATAAAGCGGAGAAGCGGCAGTAGGTTCCGTACCGTCCAATGTATAGTGGATAGGGGCATTGTCAATGGTAGACAACGTGATGTCCAGTGTACCGTCTGCCGGGTTCGGCGTATATTCGGCTGTTACGTTAAACACATGTTTTGCATAATTGTATCCTTCTGCATCATACCACTTAATCAGTTGCGGCAAACGAGACAGGAAGTCTTCATAGTTCTTCTTGTCGGGAGTAGACCACTGGATTTCACACAATGCAGCCCAACGAGGCAATACCATATATTGCGCATGAGAGAAAGTAGGAATATATTCAGTCCAGAGATTAGCTTGCACACCCTTAATATATTTTTGTTCTTCCGGAGTAAGGGAAGTCGGCATCGGTTCGTAACTATATACTCTTTCAAGCGGCAGATAACCACCAATTCCGAGAGGTTCGTTTTCCGTATCTTTCGTCTGATAATAGTCGAAATACAAATAGGTATTCGGTGTCATGATCACATCGTGTTTCTGCTTGGCAGCTTCAATGCCACCACTTTCACCACGCCATGACATAACAGTTGCATTAGGAGCAAGTCCGCCTTCCAGAATCTCATCCCAACCAATAATCTGACGTCCGTGGTCGTTCAGGAATTTCTCAATGTGATTGATTACGAAACTCTGCAAACGTTCTTCCTTACTATGTTTATCATCCGATTTTAACCCCAATGCCTTGATACGTGCCTGACATTTCGGGCATTTCTCCCAGCGTACTTTCGGGCATTCGTCACCACCCACATGGATATATTCTGACGGGAAGATCTCAATCAATTCAGCATATACGTCTTCGAGGAATTTCAATACCTGATCGTTTCCGGCACAAAGCACATCTTCAGATACACCCCATTGTCTCCAAACTTCATACGGACCGCCAGTACAACCCTAATTCGGGATAAGCGGCAAGAGCAGCCTGCATATGTCCCGGAAGGTCAATCTCGGGGATAACCGTGATATAACGTTCGGCAGCATACGCTACTATTTCCTTAGCCTCTTCCTGCGTATAGAAACCACCATAAGGTTTGCCGTCATATTCACCGGAGTTACGTCCGATAACTGTTTCCGTTCTCTTAGAACCTATTTCCGTCAGTTTCGGGTATTTCTTGATTACCAGACGCCAACCTTGGTCTTCAGTAATATGCCAATGGAAACGATTCATATTATGCAAAAGCCATCATATCAATATAAGTCTTCACTTCATCTACAGTAAAAAGAAATGACGACTCGTATCAAAATGTGCGCCACGATAAGCGAAACGGGGGAGCATCCTTTATCTCTACTGCAGGCAAAGCAATCTCCGCACCTATTGCGACAGGCAATGACTTACGCAATGATTTGAATTCCGTAAAATACTCCGGCCTCTGTAGGAGCAGTGATTGTAATTCCGTCACCGGTAACTTTCAATTGGTAAGATTCCGGATTTTCGGATTCTGTCCCAAGTGCCAGTACAATTGCATTCTCTCCTTCTGTTCCGGCTTCGATAACAAAAATCTTTTTCCGGTAGCTGTTTTCAAGTAGTCTGCCAGAAATTTCGCGTTACGTTGCATATTCTCATTACCTTCCGGATAGAGAATCTTCACACTACTCTTCAGAATGAAGGGGTTTCCCGAGGCTGTTACAATTTCCTGAGGCATGGGAATAATCTGGTAATCAGCTTCTTGCTGAGCCGATTGACAAGAGGCAAAAAGCCCTGCTACCGCCAGACATCCCGTTAATTTTAAGAGTTGTTTCATAAACTAAAAAATTAGGTGTTAAGTTATTAATAGAATTATTTAATTATAGGTCTCACGAATATGCTTCACAGTCAGAGGCAGTTCCTCCCCTTTCTTTATTTGAGGAGAAGTAATGAGAATCGTTTTACGTTCTCCGGGCAGAAGATCGAAAAAGTTGTCACTAAAACGGGCACCCTGTAATGGTACTTCGATAAAGACGTCTTTTGCCAAAACAGGAGAAAGAAGTGTCAGTTCGCATTCGCCATCTGTCTGCTTCATTTTTATAGGAAATAGTCGTTTCGGGCAAAAAGCAGGTCTTTGGTCTTTGCAAAGAAATAAACCGTTTCATCTACCCACATGTCCGGATTTGTCTTTCAAGGTAAAGCAGCATGAAGCAGTGGAGGAGTTCTTCCGAAAGCGGGCGTTTTGTCGAAGACAGTAAGACGTCAAGTTTTGTCCGATATACACATTGAGAGGTATTTGCAGGAACCGACAAAGATTTCAATAGCATCGGTTTACTGATCTTTTTTCCCTCAAAGTCTATGACTTTCATTTCTAATGTCATTTTCTCCAACGTATCAAGGCGATCGGAAAGAAGGTAGACACATAAACGCTGTCATTCCGCTGAATAGGGTTGATATGAATAGGAGCAAAAGCACGTTTCGCCTGATAATGCAAAGCTTTCCAGTTACCATAATAGTCGATACTCGACCATGAAACAACGGGCCAGCTATCGTTCAACTGCCAGTATAGAGTACCCATGCAATAAGGACGGTTACGACGGTGAGCTTCCAAGCCATGACGCATTCCCTGGCCTTGCAAAACCAGTCCGACGTATACAAAGTCCTCAAATTTCTCAGGTACGATATAGTCACGTTCCATGTAAGTACGGATCAAAGCATTGCCAATACTACTCTTTGGTGGGCATTCATCACTTCCGATTCGATTTGATAATCTTCAGGAGCTGCGAATGTAGCAATAGTTTTCATCTCAGGGAAGGATTGGAAACCAAATTCGCTCATGAAACGTGGCAAGTCGGTATCCAATGATTCAAAAGGTTTCTGTCCGTACCAAACACCCCAATTATGGCTATCGCCTATTCCCCATGATTCGGGACGACGTCCCCAGTTGGCTAGATAAGGGGAGCTATGGATATAAAAAGCGGTCAGCATCGAGTTCTTTCACCTTGGCGGGAAGTAGTTCACGGAAGAGTTTGTCGTAACCGGACATCATTTCCTGATAGATTTCCGAGTGTATTTTTTCTGATACCCCCAATATTTCAAGGCTTCCAATATCTCATTGTTGCCACACCACATAGCCAGCGAAGGGTGGTTGCGAAGACGGCGGATGTTGTAGCAAGCTTCCTCCTCTACCCGCTTCAAGAATGTAGGGTCAGACGGATAAGGGGTACAAGCGAACATAAAGTCCTGCCAAACCAAGATGCCGTTTTCATCCGCCAAATCATAGAAACGATCGTCTTGATACGTTCCTCCACCCCATATTCGGACTACATTCATGTTGGCCTCTTTTGATATCACGGAACAATGTCTGATAGCGTTCGGTAGTCACAGAGGGCAATAGAGCGTCCTGTGGTATATAGTTGGCACCTTTGGCGAACATCCGGAATGCCATTCACTTCAAAATAGAAAAAGATTCTCCGTCCGCATCTTTCTCGTTCACCAACCGGACGGTACGTAAACCGATACGGTGGGATTGCTCGGCTACCACTTTACCGTCAAAGACAACTTGAGCAGAGAAATCATACAAATAGCCGGTTTGCCCCAACCATTCGGCATCCAGCGTACCGGAGACAGGACTTCGGAAGGGATATGGATAGAGTTGAGTCCGGGTTGCAAAGTGACAGAACGGCTAATTACAGTTTCTTCTCCTTTTTCAAATGAATAATTAATCCGTATTTCTGCTTGAATCGATTGAGGAAGTATATTGTTTATTTCCAGTTCATTAGATAGTTCGGCAGAGTGTTCTGTCAGCGACAGTTGCTTGATATGATAATCATTAATGGAAGCGGCGTCATAAAAACGAATTTTTACCGGACGCCAAATACCACTAGTTACCATACGGATTCCCCAATCCCAACCGTAACTGTAAGGAGCTTTACGGGGGAGAACACACTCAGATGTTTCTCATGGTGGTCATTATCCGCCGGATAGTTGAATCCGTTGGAGGCATATTGAGGAAGAGTTTGCCGGATAGGTGAATGGAAATATATATGGAGTAAGTTTTCCCCAGACGAAGTTGTGGCTTTACAGGTAACGAATAACCGACAAACATATTATCGGACTTTAACAGTAAGGAACCGTTGAGATAAACATCTGCATAGGTATCAAGACCTTCAAAGATGAGCTGGGCATCATCCCGCTCCAATTGTTCCATTGTAACGGTAAAAGAAGTGCGGTATTCCCAATCTTCGTTTTCCACCCATTGAATCTTCTGTTCATTCATTCCATAAAAAGGAGAAGGAAGTAATTTGTGGTGAATAAGGTCCTGATGTACTGTACCGGGCACTTCTGCCGTTCGCCATAGTTCTGTTCCTGCTTGAGAAAATTCCCAGCCTGTGTGTAGAAGTACAACTTCTGAATTGTCATTACTCTGTGCATACGCCATGCTGCGACAACATAGTAGTCCGCATGCTATCTGAGCCTTTTTTCCTGTCAAATTCAATATCATAGGGGGGTATTAGATATTAACGGAGTCAAAGATATTACTTTTTTGTCAATTTTCCCCCATTATTCGACCGTTATTTTTATAATTTCCGGAGTACGGACACCGGGCTTCAATTCTCCATTAATATTATAATATGTTTTATCCCACCCCACTAACGCAGCTCCGGCACGCGCTACCAGCGATGTACGGGCAACTTCCTGCCAGATGTCCAGATTGATATTATAGACCAATATACGGTCATTAAACTTATACCATTCTACCGGATGAAGGAGGTAATCTTTTTCAGGACACCGTAGAGCCGCTAGAAATATGTCTTTGTTTACTCCACCTGTACATAATACCAAGCTATCATTTAATGCAACGGCAGCTCCCCCCCCTAAAGATACAACCTCTCCGTCACTTCCTTTCGGAGTAGCTACAGGCATCCATTGCCGAGATACGGAAGAATAACAGTAACCACTTGTGGAAAGTGTTGCCGGTTTTTCCTTCCGTAGAAGGAGCAAATCCTCCCCATAAATAGAAACGGTAGTCGTCTCCCCTACGCTGGCCGGCACAAACGGCTTGTGTACGTGCATCTCCGGGATATTCCGGTAACTCATGCCAGCCTACAGAAAGATTAGTTAAATCGAGTCGGAGGAAGGAATTGGATGGCTTTCCGTTTCTATTTCCTCCGGCTATGAATAGTTGTTCCCCAATTAGCGTCCCACACATATTATCTAGAGCATAAGGTAAAGCCGGTAATGTTTCGATGACGACTTTCCCTTTCTTCTTATTTTTCCCATTCTTTTCGCTTTTCTCATCCCAGCGGATTTTATAAACAGAAGTTAGTGCATCCTGACCGTCAGTTCCTCCTATACAGATGATTCCATCCGAACAGGATACAGAAACGCCATAAGCGGCAGAAACGGGAAGTTCTCCAACTTTATTCCAGACAAACACTGTATCTGGATTCATCTCTGCTACATAAATCCCCTGATAGTATTTCTTTTTTCCTCCTTCATCGGCGGGGATTCCGGGAAAATTACAACCTCCTGCCAACAGCAGTTTCCCATTCAGCATTCCTGCATAACAGGCAGAGACTCCTGATTTAAGTCCTTTCTCCGACTTAGGAAATCCCTCCATTCTTTGTAAATGGAGATCGGCAACAAAAGATTCGGGCGCTTCCGCACGAAAAGTTGACGCGGGCAAACCTGCCTCATTCACCAAATTTGCACGTGTGAAAGGTTGCCAGCCATAACGGATATATCGCGGACGTTTCACTTGTTCGCTATATACTTTTATCTGACCGTTTATTATTTCGGCAACTGCGGGATAATAAACGCCGTCTGTCTCGGCAACTTCAAACGTACGCAAAGGACCACCGTCCGAACTCTTCAACCCCTTGCCGTAATCAAAAGTAACATATACGACATCTTCACAAAAATCGGCCCGACAAAATAAGGGTCCGGAAGGCAACACATCATGCATTCCATAAGTTTTATTCAATGCCCAGCGAGCCAAGCGTTCTCCAACCGGTTTTTTATTTCTAGGATGTACATCCAACGAATCACCATAATCACTTGATACTGCCATACCGGTATTCGGAATTTCAGCCATCATTCTACGCTGGCTGTCACGGAACCACGGCCACGAAGGACGAGCTATACTGGAAAGCTGTACATAATAGAATGGCAAATCCTCATTCTTCCAGTTCTTACGCCAACTACCGACTAAGAGTTTAAAGAGCTTCTCATGAGCTTCGCAATTATGAGCGTTTGATTCCCCCTGATACCAGATCACACCTCTGACGGGATATTGCTCCAACGGCCGAATACCGGACTCGTATAAATAACAAGGTTCATAAGGGTGGCGCTGAAACTTCTCCTTCGAGAGTTTAACATTCAATGCAGCTCTTCCACGTACCCAGTCCTGTATAAAGTCATTACGCGTCCAATCTTTTAATATAGCCGGGAATTGATATTCCAACGTATTCCGGTCAATCCATGATTCGATGGGTGAACCGCCGATAGCATTACAGATCAACCCCACCGGAACCTTCAAGCTATCCCGCAACATCTGACCGAAATAATAAGCGATTGCAGAGAAATGGGCAGCATTGGCAGGAGTACAAATTTCCCATTCGGTCTCCTTATAATATTGAAGATGATTCAAGGAATCGAGAACGGAAGCGTCCCATTGCACTGCGTCCGTGCGCCAGCGCGCTTTCATGTCATACAAACGTAACTGTTCGTCGGCAGCTTGAGGAATGTCTTTTTTGCCGGTAATAGTCTGCCGTAACATAAATTCCATATTCGACTGACCGGAGCATAACCAAACCTCTCCTATCAAGACATTTGTATATTTCAAGATTCTATGAGGGGTAGAAATTGTTAGCGTATAAGGTCCTCCCGCTTTCAACGGTGATAATTTCACGGACCATTTACCGTCCGGGTGCAGCCTTTGTAATCCACCGCTGGCGGTCTATGCAAACTGTTACTTGCTCTCCTGCATTGGCTATCCCATGAACCTTCAAAGGAGTATCGCGCTGAAGAATCATATTATCCGTATAAAGCGGAGATAATTTCAAGCCTCCATAATCTCCGGTGATAGCCGAGTAAACTGTTCTCGCCATTATCGCAGCCCCTTCAGCAGCAGGATGAACAGCGTCCGGCAAAAGATAAGGATATGGATAAAGCGGTTCGTGGAAATCGATTAACTGTATCCCGGCATAGCGTGCCACCGTTTCAATAGCCGTTTGTATCTCTCCATGCCAATCACGGGTTCCCGACAAAAAACGGATATGGCGGTCGGCAATCGGAGTCATTCGTGCAATGATAATCCGTACAGCGGGATTGGAATAACGGACTGTATCAATCAGCTTCAAATAATCTTTCACAAAAAAATCACGGTAGTTAGGGCCAATTGCGAGGGTCGGTATCATTGATACCCAAATGAATGACAACAATATCTCCTGCAAAATCCAATGCTTTCCGATATTCTTCCTGTCGGGTATAAGGGCGATGTCCCTGATTAAGCAGGGTAGCGCCAGGTTTCCCGAAAGTTCTCGACTTCATAACGTTCTCCCAGCAGCTTTTGCAACTTCACAGGATAAGATTGTGTTGCACGGTCAGATAATCCTGTACCATAGGTAATACTGTTTCCTACACATGCAACCTTTATCCGTTGCTGGGCAGACAACACCCAACAAACGAACAGACAGACGAATAATAGTAAAATCTTTTTCATTTATTTCTTCCCAATGTAAGGTTTCACAATCTCTACCCATTTCAAGTAACCTTTCCCCAGAAGATGCAAACCATCATTTGTATTGGTAGTGTTCATCTTTCCGGTTTGTTTGTCTATAAAATGGGAGTACAAATCTATATAGGTCGCTCCTTCTTTTTTCTGCCAAGCCGACTAACCCTTTATTGATTTCAGGGATAACCTGCCAACGGGAAGTATGTCCCTTGAACATATTGTAATGGTCGGTGACCGGAAGAACACTTTGCAGATATAGCTTTGTTTTAGGCGAATCTGCCTTTATCTTCCTGACAATCATCTCAATACGGGATACAATAGTATCGGCGGGAGTTCCCCTACTCACATCATTAATACCAATCAAAAGAAATATTTTAGCGGGCTTTCCCTTCAGGATAGCATCAAGACGGTCATATACTCCCATACAAATGTCGCCGCTGATTCCACGGTTTTTGACATGTTTGTTCTTGAACAGTTCCGCCCATTCGGCACCGTTTGTGATACTGTTTCCCAGAAAAATAATGTCACTGGAAGTAACAGGCAGTTCTTCAAACAATGTAGCACGCTGGTAGTAAAACGTAGAATATTTGCGTTCTTGTGCGCGGCATAACAAAGACAGGGTCAATATGACCACTAAAAAAAAGATCTTTTTCATGACTATTCTTTTTATTTACTCATTAGCATATCCGTTTTTCATTATAGCATATCTGAGTTTCATTATAACATATTCAAATCTGCTCATAGCATATTTATAAATAGTTCTCTCTCTATAATCGATATGTCACTCTAGTGTTTTATTTGGTGAGTAAATGAGTCCTTCTACCGCTTTCTGTCCGTCAAGAGTAACAAAGACAGTAGTAAACATCCATTTTACTAGCCGGACTTCCGGGCTAACAAACTTCCCTACCGGTAATTTCAAAAGTACTTTATTCCAGCCTTTTTGCAGATGAACTTCCAAAGGCGGGCGTGCCACACAATTTTCGTTGCCCAAAGCTATTTCATTGCTTTTGGTGCGGTGAGTAGCTGTCCAGACAGGCGGTAATATTTCCTGTTCATTTATCCAGATACGGCTTTCCTTATAATCCCATTTTCCCGGCAGAGGAGGAAGATCGGCTTCGAGCGTCCGTAATTCTGAAATTCAGCCCACAAACCAACGTTTTGTTCTTTTTCGGCGAATAGACATAGGTGTAGGCGTAGGCCGTATGGTTTTCTTTCGGTTCTTTATAAAATCCGGGAATAAGCGTCCCCCACACGTGGCGTAAATAGATTCCGGCACCAATAGCAGGACGCACATTGTATGTTTTTCCTCCATAGCTGTAACTATCCTGCAAAGTTTCTTCCGGAGGAAAAGCCTTTGCCAGATTTCCTTCGTTCGGGAAAGCATCTGTAATATTCCATTTCACATTTGTCTGGCGGACATACGCAAACGGATAACCGTCAAAAGTATGTTCTTTATGCCACAACAAACGACGTTCAAAATCGGCAAAACTTCTGAATAGTTCCGAATGCTCGTCGGTTGGAAGTATTGTTCCGTTCTTATCGAAATATTCCGTCCCACCACCTTTCCAGGCACGTTCCGCCATAGCCAGCATATTAGGATAGAAATTATTTTCGATAATCATCCCCCACTCGGTACTGACTAACCTGTCATTCCAGATAGCCAGGATTGTCCCTGCTAAATCTTCGCTTCCTTGTTCCTTATTATAAATACGACTGTTGTACAATGCTATGATATCACCAAAGGTGTCAAAATGATTCAGATAATGAAAACGTGAGTCAATGGCGGGAATCCCTTTCTGCGCCTTTCCACGATAACTCCAAAGTTGAGTCATGTCAATCTCACCGGGTTTGTAGTGCCAACCCGGATTCCATGAAATTACTTTCTTACCTTTGGAACGTACATAGGACACCATTTCCGGCACAAAACGGGGATTGGTAAACTGCACTTCATCCGTACCGATATGCAAATAAGGCACATCAAACGTTTCACAGACTTCATCCATCAACAATTTCAAGATTTTCATCCCTTCAGGACTTTGCATATCATGGCGGAAAGTACGTATAAATGCAGCGCTATGTCCGGGCATATCTATTTCGGGATTCAGCGTCATGTGATGTGCTTTACAGAATGCAACCAACTCCTTGGCTTCTTCCAGCGTATAATATTTGCCGGGCATGCGGGTGGTATTCGCACTATCGTTCAGCATCGGAAAAATCTTACTTTCCAGACGCCAGGATTGATTCTCGGTCAAATGCCAGTGAAAAACATTGATTTTGAATTTGGCAAGCGCGGCGATTTCACGCTTAAGTTCATCCAGTGAAATGTAGCTTCTTCCAACATCCTCCATAAATCCGCGAACCCGGAAAGCAGGCCAGTCGATGATCTCAGCTCCTTGAATATGCGTTTTTGAATTCCTTTTTTCTGCCAGCTGCCTTAAAGTTTGCATAGCCCAATAAACACCGCGTTCGGTTACAGCCTCAACAATTATCCGCTTCTTTGTGATGCTCAGTCGGTAGGCTTCATCCTGGTTCATCGGTATTTCGGGGAGGGTCGGCAGTAATTTAACTTCAATAGTACCGGTTGCCTTGGGGGAGACGGTTCCTCCCATTTCGGAGATAAGAGTTTCCCACTCCTGTTGAAGCACAGGAGTGGAAAGCTGTTTACCTTATTCACCTGAAAGTTTAAATGAGAGGGAGTAAACTTTTGCGGCTGGGGGAGCAGGTGATAATCACCTGCTTTTTACCACTGAAATTGTGCATAAGTTAATTATAATATATATAAATAATATGAGTCTGTTTTTCATGATTACAGGTCGTATGATAATTCCTATTGTATTATATCTCTCAGCCGGATTGCCTGAAAAAGTCATATGAGCGACACTGCTTTCATATAATATGCCGACTGTCTCTTTATCAATCATTGTCAAACAAGAATATCCCCAACCGTCACCTTCATCCAGCATCACTTGATGTTCGGGTAGCCAGGTGATACCTCCATCCAGACTGGCCTTGATCGTGATATGATGACGACCTTTTACCGTATTCGGATTGGAGAATAAAAGAATATCCTTATTTAATGTGTTGTCTGCCGCTTTCACGCTGATTAAACTTGCCATACACACCGGTTCCTGTAAAGCTTTACGGGAAGAAGGATGTTCTGTCCAAGTCTTACCGAGATCCTTGGTAGTAGCGACAGCACGACTGCCTCCACGGTTATCTCTCATATTTAACATCAGTACGCCAGGCTCCACTTCCGCTACCTGAGCTTCTGTTGTATTGGTGCGTGCATAGTTATGGATTTTCCATGTTTCGCCACGGTCTTTGCTATACATAATTCCCGCATTCGGAACACGGGTAGAATCGATAAACTGAATCGGGAAATACCAATGTGCCGTCTTGCATGGTGATACCTCGTCCCGGTCCTTGCAAAAGGAAATACCAGGATGGATCTTTCACCTGATCTGTTATATTAATAGGCTCCGACCACGTTTTACCATCGTCCGTACTCTTTGACAATACCAACTGGGCCGTATGATTCATATCCATTCCCGGATAAGAACTCCACCAAGCACGCTGATTACCCATTCCATGTGTCCAAGCCGCCACCACCCATGTTGTGTTGGTCTTGGTATCCACTAAGATCGAAGGGTCGCCAACACCGTTCTGCGCAGCAGGCAAACCGCCAGTTTCACCAAAAGCTAAAGGTAAACGCATCTTCTCCCATGTTTTACCACCGTCTACACTACGGCTCAAACCGACGTCCACATGTTCCTGCAAATCAACACTGCTATTATAACGTACATCATAAACTCCCAGCAATGTTCCTTTATTAGTAGTTGCCAATCCCGGAATACGGAAGGCAGCCGAACCATCGTCACCGGCATGGCGTACCCCTACTCCTACCCTATGAGCTATATTCTCCGGCGAAACCGTATGCATAAGTGCTTCTTTATTATCAACCTTAACAGTAACAATCTTAGCTGACACTTTATCCAGCAAAGAGGCGCCCGGTTTCATTTGCAGACTGATCCAGAAATAATTGATTCCGGGAAAAAAGTTTCTGATTAGCATTCAGTATCACTTTCCGCCCGGGATTATTTACCTGTGATTTATTAATTGAATAAGAAGGATTCGCAGCCAATGTCTTCCCCCGGCGTATGGCTGGAAAATATAAGATACGGGAGTAAAGAATTTCTTACCATAGTTTTGTCTGGCCTCCGTACCACTATAATATAACTTAACGGACTGTATATCCGCCATATTCACATCTTTGCCAAAATTCAAAAACTACTTCATCCAAACTACGACTCTCTTTTGCATTCAAACGCAACATAAACAACACGTTATCCTGTCGTTCAATCAAAATTGGAATCTGAGTTTCACGCACAAATACAGTATCCGATGCAACAGCCTGCAAAGTCCCACAGACAGATAAAAAAAAGGATAGATAATAATAAAAAGTAGGTTTCTTTTTCATGGTATTATTAATTGTTTGGGCACAAAGATATAAATTTATCATATTACCAGCAAATAATTAAATATTTTATTATATACAAGAATATTAATAAACTAGCATTAGTGTGCCATTTCTTTCTTTAAAAGGAAGAAAAAAGATAAAAAAGCGAGATAGATAAATTAGTCCCTATCCCGCTTTTTTATCACAATGTACTTAACTTTTATTCCGGCTGCTTTTTATAAGTGTCATATCCCGGAGTTTGTTCCAGTAATGGATTGATATTCATCGTGCTAATATCCAATGGCCATAAAAGTTTATGCTTTTCACTCGTACTAATCAAAGAAGAAGTAGACGGATAATTGGCTGCTGCCGAAAACGCCAACGAATTATGAGAAGCATCCTGCATACGTACAACATCAAACCAACGTTTACCTTCCCAGACAAATTCCTTATCGCGTTCGTGCAATATAGCCAATTCGTTTGCTTCAAAACTACCGTCAGCGTATTCGTGCCCGGCATAGTCGTCGCCATAAGCACGCTTACGTACATCATTAACATAAGTACTGCATGATTCACCTAATCCGTTTGCCACTTCGGCCATCATAAGCAAAGCGTCCGCATAGCGATAGATAATAATATCCGTATCATAAATACGATTGTTATTAGAGTTAATTGAACCTATGCCTTTTTTCATAACGCAGCCAAAACTTGCAAAGAAGATCTTTATCTTCTTGAGTATAATATTCCAAAAAGGTTACATCACGACGAGTATCTTTTTCATCATAGGCAGACCAGAAATCATAGGTATATTCATGCCTGAATACACCGCCAGTCCCTTTCAGATTCAAAGTGTCGGTTTCTATCCGCTTGCTGTCACGTCCATACACCTGTCCGATAAATACTGCATCCTGATATAAAAATTGCCCAGCCCAGTTGGTTGCTTCACCGTCGGCAAAGTGTAATGTGAAAATAATCTCTTTATTATTACGATTGGAAGTACTGAAAACATTTTCAAAATCGGACAGTAATTCAAACTTACCTATAATCTGATTCAAAGCTGCTTGAGCAACCTTCAAATCAGTTGTTCCGGTAGCAGTATGTCCGGTAATGGTCACTTTAGCAGCCCACATATATATTTCCGCTTTCAACATCAGGGTAGCAGCTTTGGACCATATTGTTTTATCGTAACTATTTGTCACTGTAATATCTGCATAATTATTCTCTGATTTTTGAATATCACCTTTTATAAATTCAAGCGTTGCTTCCGCTGTCGCACGTTCCACATAAAATTTGTCCGCAGTCACCTTGCCATTCAAGAGTTCAACTTCAGTGACAATAGGCACTCCCCCATACGTCTTATAAAGCATGAAATAATATAATGCCCTCAATCCATACGCTTGAGCCAAATAGTGTTTTCTGTTTGTATCATCCAGGAAACTGCATTCATTCTCTACTTGCTGAATAAAATGATTGACTTGCATGATTGGAGAATAAAGACCGTACCAATTACTAATACCCGGCCTGTCTTGATCGATTACATTGGAACGGAGATTAGCATAGTTCAAACTAGTATTTTCAGATGAAGTTCCTACACGTTGTGTTCCACCACGAACTTCTCCTAGAACATAGAACATATCATAATAACTTCTCAGTTGAGAATGCATACCTGTCATATATCCATCAACTTGAGCTTCATTATTCCAATAGTTTCCACTTCCGAAATAATCCTCGGGAGCCAAATCCAAAGCATCGCATGATGTATAGAGGACAGAGGATACAAATAAAGAAATGATGTATATTATTTTTTTCATAATCTGTCTTTTTTATATGTTAGAAAGAAACGTTGATACCAAAAATTACAGTGCGAGGCAATGGATATCCACCGTTGTTATCCGCCTTTTCAGGTGAGAACAAGTGCTTCGCTTCTGTCAGATAACCTAAGTTTTGTCCTGTCACAGATAATTCCACGTTACTCAATTTAGCTTTTTGCACCCATATCGACGGTAACCGATAAGTTAGCGACAGTTCACGAAATACCAGATAATTACCATTATACACAAACATGGAAGAACTACGGCAATAGTTTCTCTTTCCCAACTGATCCGCCCAAACATATGTAGGATATTTAGCGTTCGGATTGTCCGGTGTCCAAGTATCCTTAGTTTCCTGGATAGTATTATATGTACCTTGCGCGCAAGCCATAATCCACATTGATTTCCAGTCTACCGCTTTGAACCCTAAAGCATAGTCGAAACGCGCCGATAACGTCAAGTCTTTCCAGCTCACCGTAGTATTGAAACCGCCTGTCCACTTCGGTACCGTATTTCCTACCTTTACCATATCATAATTATCAATCACGCCGTCCCCATTGACATCTTTCCATTTTACGTCACCTGGCTGAATAGGTAGTGCGTTTTCTTTTTGGCTGTCGGACAATTTATTATAACCTTCTGCCCCTCCATATAAAGGTCTGCCGGTCGATCCATTATTACCGGACGTAATATCAATCAAACCAGCCGGTATCTCATCCTGTGATTTATAGATACCGTCAGCGATAAACATATACAAGTCACCCGGACGTTGTCCTTCCTGATAGCCTCCTACCCACATTTTAGCGTCACCATAGCCGGTATATACCTGATATGCATCTTGTCGATTACGCTCCAGCCCGTTATCCGGCAACGCTACGACCTTATTTTTGTTCAGTGCTCCATTCCAGTTCAGATTCCATTTCCAGTCTTTCCGGTCAATAATACGGAAAGCCAGTTCAAACTCAAATCCTTGATTCTGGAACTTACCGTTATTGGAAACCACAGAACCTACTCCAGACGTGGAAGGTACGGTGATATTAGCATATTTATCACTAGTCAGACGATTATAATAGGTCAAATTAGCATTAGTACGATTTTCGAGAAAGCCTAAGTCAAGACCGATTTCAAAAGTTCTGGATTTCTCCCACATCAGATAAGGATTAGGAATACTTCCCAAAAGAAATCCCGTAGCGCCATTGTAAGTATTACTACCGTATGACCCCTGTACGGTATAATTGCCTACAAAGTTCTTGTTGACATTACCGTTCAGACCGAAACTTGCACGTAATTTACCAAATGAAAGTATATCGCTTGTGTTTGCCATAAATTTCTCTTTGCTGAAAACCCACCCGGTCGAAACACCCGGAAATACTCCCCAACGGTTTTCTTTTGCCAGTTTAGAATAACCGTCTTTTCTAAGTACCAGTGACAAGAGATATTTTGATTGATAATCATAATTTACACGTCCGAAGAAAGACATGATACGCTGACGTGAATGCCAAGAGTCAATAGAGCGTTTTCCCTCTTCTTTTTGACGTATACTGTAAATCCATAAAGTCGTCGGTCGGGGCTCCCGAACCGGATGCATTGAAACCTTTATTATAAGAATCATAATATTCGAAACCAGCCATCGCATCCAGATAATGATCTTTGTTTATCTGATAATTATAATTTAATACAGCATTATAGGTCTGATCCAGTGTGCGGTCATAATAAGCAGAGGTGCTGCGTGAAGTAACCTTATTTCCCGGAGAACTTAAATAATCCTTATTAAAAAGCTTTCATCCTTTTCTTCCTGATAATACCAGATTGCACCAAGCACTTTTAACGAAAGTCCTTTCATGAAGTTTACAGTGAAAGATTGATTCATTGTAAACTTATCAGTGTTCTGATCCCCGGACAAACTTATCAAAATTATACTGCTGATTACCGTCCCCGGAGTTAGGGCCTAACAGCATCTCTCCATCTGCATTGTAACCGCGGAAAGTAGGAGGCAATGACAAACAACGAGAAAAAAATAATTAGCCTCTGCTGTCTGAGTCGCAGGCAACCCGTTCCAAGTAGCGTCCGCAAAATTAAAACTGGAACTGGAAGTTAACCATTCTTTCAGACATAATCAGCATTGAAGGTAAAGGTTATACGCTTATACCAGTTGCCGTATGCCGTACCGTCACTCTTATTATAACCTAACCCGGCATAGTAGTTCCCTTTTTCATTTCCGCCACTTACACTTAAATTATAATCCTGTGAAAATGCTGGAGTTTGGACGTTGAAATCTGCAATGTCTGTGTTTTTTTATAAATAAGTTTATCCCCATAGATAGGGTCGATCATTGTTTGCCAACCTTGATCCAACAAAAAGCCAGATTATCAGTATATTTCATTGTACTCCAAAATAGCAGAACTCGTTTTTGTTTCCATCCAGAGGGGTCACCCCCTGTCACTCGCAAAATAAGCATTACCTGTACCGTAAGGAGTAGCACTAGTCAATGAACTAAGTGAAGACCATGCCTTCACAACGCTTCCGTCCGGATGTTTCATATCTCCCATATAAGCATTCTTATATCCCATACGCATCCAATAAATATAATCTCCGGCATCAAGAAACTCATAGGAATTTTTGAAATAGTTTAACCCGAACTTTGCTTTCAGGTTCACTTCTGCTCTTCCGCTTTTTCCGCGCTTGGTTGTAACAAGGATTACACCATCATTGGCACGTGCACCATAGATTGCAGTAGCACCGGCATCTTTCAATACTTCCATTGATTCAATATCATCCGGATTGATATCACTCAAAGAAGAACGTACCTGTCCATCAATCAGAATCAGAGGAGAGCCAGAACCATCAAAGTTAGTACCTCCACGAAGGACCAGCGTCGGTGTACTGCCCGGATTACCGGAAGTCTGGCTAACGGACAAACCTGCAACAGCATCCGGATAATGCCTGACCGGGATTTGAATACAATCCCTGCTTCAATGTTTCTTCTTTTACCTTGGAAATTGAGTTGGTAACTTTAGTACGCAACTGTTTACCGCCATAACCGGTTACTACCACTTCTTCCAGCATCTCAGAATCTTCTTTCATCTGAATCCGAAAAGAAGTCTTTCCTTTAAGATCAATTGTTTGTACTTGATATCCGATATACGAAACTCTGATTTTTCCGTCCGGATTCATGTTTAATACAAATTTACCATCGATGTCAGTAATGGTACCATTTGTTGTACCCACTTCGACAACACTCGCTCCGATGATTGGTTCACCAGCAGCATCGCTTACCACACCGGTAATTGTTTTTGTCTGTGCCATAGCTATGGAGCAGAAAAAGACACAACATAAGCAAAGGATGTCTTTTTTCATTAGTATTACTTTTTAGTTAATAATTGAAATAATTTTAGATACTTATCTAAGTCCAATTAGAACTAATCTTCCGGTAATACCTCATCTCCCTACGTCAGATTCCTCTTTAGAATTTTCATCGGAGCAAAAACATATTCGCAAAATCGACCTGTTTTCTACCTATTTAAGATATAACTCTTTCCTTTTTATTCATGACTTTAATAATACATATTTTTATATTTAATAGTATATATAAGAAAATAATTTATTAAACACTTTGCAGATATTAATAATATAAATATATTTGCAGCGATTTAAGATATACATATCAGTGATTTATATCTAAATCCTCTATAAGATAGAAGAAAATATGAATAAATAACTCAACTAAGTTCTAATTGAACTTATGCATTCACTTGTAACCACTATCTATTCATTCACCAATAATACTTATAAAAACAGGCATTTATTTATTGACAACACCACACTTATTCAATTCTCTAGGGGTTGTTGTAGAACCAAAATCAATTACCGGTATAATGACAGATTGCATAAGCAAAACAGAGTCATCTATATAAGTGTAACAGCAACAGGTATCACAAATGGTACGGATTCTTTAAGTCCCCGACAATTATTGAGACCCAGGACGATTACTTCAAACGTTTGCTCATGTTTGTTAATTACAACTCCAATAAATTTGTTCAGACCTCCTTCACCATACCTATATATTACATCGTTTTGAGAAATCTAAAGCACTGCTTTTTTAGGAGGTGTAAAAAAGCATAGCTTTTGCCTACTTAAAAGCAGTGCTTTATAAAATCCTAGAAGTTTGTTTCAACTACAAGAAGGAAAAATATACGCGATGAGTATAATTTATGCTATAAGCATATTCAGATTTACTATAATGAAATAAAGACTTGCTATAATGAAAAATGGAAGTGAACTCCTCGCCCCCATCCTTTATCCACTAACACAGACAAACTGGGAAAAGTGAAGAAATGAATGTTTTTCAAAAAAAAGAAAACCTTACCAGTGGTGAATCCAAAATAAGGGGTTGAATTCAGCACTGGCGGTTTCTTGTCAAATTCTGCGTAACTGACAACACCTGAACATCATCTGCGTTACGCTTCATATATACTTGCAGACTTTTATCTTGCCGGCTTCTCTACGTGCTTTACTAAATAAAAGTATCTTTAACTATCAACAGTAATATCTCAAAGAAGCTCTTTACAAAGCATATAACCACGAATCATCATACGAGGTATATGGAAAGGTCCTTTAAAAAGATTCCCCTTAGCGGGTTGGGCCACAGTACCGTCGCGATGAAGATAACCATACCATTCCCCATATTCCTTATCCGGAAAATGAGCATACGCCCAATCACTCACCTGTTGATGCATCTGAAGATATTTTTTCATCTCCGGTAGCCTGATAAGCATATAAAGTGGCAATAATAGCTTCTGTTTGCGGCCACCAGAATTTCATATCCTGAGAATAGTCCTGAACAGGAAGATTCCGACAGTCACGGAAACTGATAATTCCTCCGAATTCCTTGTCCCATCCCCACTCCCTAGACCAATCAAGAATCTGAAGAGCCAACTGAAGTAAGTCCTTATCCCAATTACGATATTTAGCTTCTTCCATGATAAACCACGCAGTTTCAATGCAGTGCCCCGGGTTTATAACGCGCCGTTACAAGTATCTATGAATTCACCGTCAGGTCCCACCATTTCAAAAGCAAAGCTTTAAACTCCGGATGAATAAAATATTTACGTAACGCTGCAATCGAAGTATCTATCTGCTCTGTCAACGACGGATCATCAATAACCATACGGATACGAGAAGCCGTGTTAATCAAGATCATTGTTATAGAATGACCTCTTGAAGGCAGAGTAGGCAAATATTTTGGCTCAAGAAATCCCGGAGCATTCAGGAAATGTAAGGTACGTTTAAATATATCCAAAGCTTTTTTCGCATATTCTTTTTCACCTGTTGCTAATGCATACTCAGCCATTGCTATTGCAGCAAAACCTTCAGAAAACACATTAACGGCGTTTACGCAAGGGCTTTCCGTCTTCTGTAACTTCAAAAAACATATGTCCGTCCGTATCAAAACAATGTGCTTCGATAAAATCAATACAACTTTTTGAGGCTGCCAGCCATTGAGGATTCTTTTCTATATTATTATATGCATATGCAGCTATAAATCCAAAACGTCCCTGAAACCAAACCGACTTGGTAGTATCCATCAAACTACCGTCACGATTAACGCATGTATACACCCCTCCATGTTCTCTATCTAACCCATACTTCATCCAAAACGGCATAATATTATTTATTATATCGTCTTTATATGATATAGCCCACTTACTCAAATATTCTGTTGTATTCATGCTATGCGTTTTTAAAATTTATTGCATCGGTCAAAAAAAGTGAATAGCTTCAAGTTCCGCTTTCATCTGCGCTTCTTCCTCATCTGTCATATTCTGAAACGGAGTACGGTTCTTGCCCAAATCAAGCCCTATCAACTTCATGATACGTTTTCCGCCGACAATATTCCCACGGAAATGACAAATCACGTTTATTACTTCTTGTGAGAAGTTTTGGCGTTCGCGAGCAGTTTCTATATCACCTGCCTCCCAAGCCTCAATAATACCGACCAATTCTTTACCGTTATAATTAGTTGTTCCTCCAATGCCACCTTGAGCGCCTCCCATAGCCAGACAAGGAAGAATTGTCTCATCCTGTCCATGCAGCATATCGAATTTTCCATTTTTATATAAACGACATTGGTTATATTCATACATACTCTCAAAAGTATATTTAATACCTGCAAAATTGGGAACACGACCGTCTACCGCTTCCAATAGCTTAACCATTGGTAAAAAGCACCATTGAACGCCGGAATATGATAATAATAGAAAGGCAGTTCGGGTGCCCCGGCTTGCTATTTCTTCGATATATTTTACCAGTTCCTCAATACGGCCAATCTTCGGAAAAGGAGGAGCCATAGCACCAATCCCCATGCGCCTATTTTTTGTGCATGTTCTGCCAACATACGGCTCGCCTTTACACAGCAGCTACCAACATGCACTATAACCTTAAAACCCTCAGGAGCAACAGAAACCCAACGTTCGGCCAATCGCATACGTTCTTCTTCTGTCAACATATAGCCTTCACCGGAAGAACCATTGATAAACACTCCTTGCAGTCCATTCTTTACCAGCATCTTAGCATATGCTTCAATTGGTTCTAAATTCACCTCACCATTCTCATAAAAAGGAGTAAACGGTGCGTCAATAAGTCCTTTAATTCGTTCCATTATTTTATTTTTTATAAAGTTATATATACTCTTAATCTACCATATTATCTGTCTTCGGCCTTAAGAAATAGATTTGAAGTACCAATGCCACAGCCACTACAATGCTCAACATTGCAAATCCCTGTCCCAAGCTTCCTCCGTCCGTCCATTTCCCTAGCACTTCTGTCACAGCAGCTCCGGCAAACACGCCGGTCATATTCATAATGCCATAAGCCGTTGCACGATGTTTCGCCGATACAAACTGACATAAAATAGGCATATTATTAGCGTCAAATATTCCAAAGCCAATTCCGAAGAGTAAGCCTGCACCAATCACGCTAACAAAACTATGTCCAAAACCCAGCAAAGTAAAGCCGGTATAGTCATTCCCAAACCGATAGCTCCGGTATAGACCCGTCCACGAATATTTTTTTGTACCCAACGGTCTGACAAAATACCACCTAAAATAACGCCGATAAAAAGAAGAAACTGCAATCGTTATGGTAGATATCGGGCCGGCTTCGGACATCGGAATATTCAAACTATCTGCAAATAAGGTCGGAAGCCAATTCTTTGTTGCCCACCCGGAAGACTGGGAGCAGCAAAATAGAAAAAGAATAATCCAAAATGCCCAGTTAGTAAACAGTAAGGAAAGCCCACTTATTATAGAAGGTTTCTTTTCTCCAGGAACATTATCTATTTTCTTGCTAGAAACATTATGAATAGGATTTTCTTTCAAAAATAATATGAGTACCAAAGAATAGACAATCCCCACGATACCAAACCAATGAAAAGTAGCCTGCCAGGAGAAAGCCGCAGCAGCCGTAGCTCCAAAACCACCAATAGCCTGCCCTACATATAAACCGGTCATGTGTACTCCCACTGCCAAAGAACGTGACTTCCCTTCGTGCCAGTCAGCAATTAACGACAAAGCCGAAGGAATATACAATGCTTCACTGACTCCCATTATAGCACGCAGCCAATAAAGTTCATGAAAATCATGGGCATACCCCATCAAGAAAGTGACAGCGGACCAAACAAAAAGACTACCGACAACTAGCCACTTACGATTTACCCTATCCGCTATAATCCCGGCAACGGGACTCATAAAACCATAGATCCACAAAAATATAGCCATTAAAGCCCCAAAAAGCTTCTGCTTTATTCAGTTCTACAATATCTACTTTCATAGCTTCTTGCATAGTAGAAAGCATTTGGCGGTCCATATAATTAAGAAGTGCCACTATCCACAATAAACCGACTACTACCCAAGGATAAATACTTTTGTTTTTCATATAAAAGCAATTTTTATGTTTCACTCGCATTAAATTATTGCAAACATAATACTATTTTTATTATAAGCCAAATATTTAATTAAATATTTTATTATATATTCGAGGATTACTAAATGGACTAGAGTCTATAACACTTTATATGTGCATGAAAAAGGTAGTGCCTTCTGCTATGGACGACACTACCTTTTTCCATATAAAAACAACAATAATTCAGAGCTTCACTTTGGCTATCAGTTTACGTATTTTACCACTACCAATAACCGGTGCATGAGGATCTTCCGGATATACAATCACAAACTGCCCCGGAAGCAAACTAACATAGGTAGTAGGACGATCTGAATACAGAGCACAATCTTCTTCTTTTGAATATGCCTTAGTCTCGTTTTGCAAATCTTCTAAAGCTTTCCAACCAATCATTTCCTCACCCTCCAACAAGATATGTACATCAATATAGTCATGATGTAATTCTAAAACCTGCTGATCAGAAGTTACGCACTCCGGATTCACATTATTAATAAATAGATGATCACCATCAACCTCAATACGCCCCAAATCGGCATGAAGCAAATCATGTGTTTTCACATAGTCAAACAAAGACTTAAACAAAGGGGTGAAGTCCTTCAATCCGCTGACTATTTTGCAGATTAGATACAATCATATTTTTCCTTTCATTTATAATTAAACAATAATCGCACAAATATAAGTCTTATATTTAATATTCGGTTTATTATTAATAAAAAAAATATTTATTATATTAAACCTGACACTCAAAAAGCCCTTTATTATTATTTCTGACGAAAAAATATCAGAAATTGAGAATATAATAAATTCAAAGACAAGAAATCTCCATTAATAAATAAATTTATTATCTTTGCGAGAAAGAATAAAGAAGAACTAAGATGAAACAACATTTACTGAAAGAAATAGAAGTAGGGACTAAAAACGCTCTTCTTAAGAAGAAGATTATCACACATTATATATATAATGGTAGTTCAACTATTACGGATTTAGCAAAGGAGCTAGATCTTAGTGTCCCAACTGTCACAAAATTCATTAGTGAAATGTGTGAGGAGGGCTATATAAATGATTACGGCAAACTGGAAACGAGTGGAGGGCGCTATCCTAGCTTATACGGCCTAAATCCCGAATCAGGATACTTCATTGAGTAGATATCAAGAAATTTGCAATTAACATAGGCCTGATCAACTTTTAAAGGTGATATGGTAGAGTTAAAGATGAATATCCCTTTCAAATCAGAAAATACGTCGGAAGCACTTGAAGAATTATGTAAACTTATCTTGCAATTTATAAAGAAAGTAGATATTGATAATGATAAAATATTAAATATCAATATAAATGTTTCCGGCAGAGTCAATCCGGAATCCGGATATAGTTTCAGCCAGTTTAATTTCGAAGAAAGACCGCTGGCGGAGGTGTTGGGACTGAAAAAATCGGATTTCGAGTAACAATTGACAATGATACACGCGCCATGACATACGGAGAATATATGAAAGGGTGCGTAAAAGGAGAAAAAGATATTATTTTTGTAAATGTCAGCTGGGGGCTGGGTATCGGCATTATTATTGACGGGAAAATATATACCGGCAAATCGGGATTTTCCGGAGAATTCGGGCACACAAATGTTTTCGATAATGAAATCATCTGCCATTGTGGGAAAAAAGGTTGTCTGGAGACTGAAGCATCAGGCTCTGCTCTTCATCGAATATTAATAGAACGTATCCAGAACGGAGAAAGTTCAATTTTATCCAACAGGATTTTGTCAAAAGACAATGTTTTGACTTTAGATGAAATTATCGCTTCTGTAAATAAAGAAGATCTGCTTTGTATTGAAATCGTAGAAGAAATAGGCCAAAAACTAGGAAAACAGATTGCCGGATTAATTAATATCTTTAATCCGGAACTAGTTATAATAGGCGGAACCTTATCACTGACAGGCGACTATATTACCCAGCCTATCAAAACAGCAGTACGTAAATACTCGCTCAACCTGGTAAATAAGGATTCAGCTATTATGACCTCCAAATTAAAAGACAAAGCCGGTATTGTCGGAGCCTGTATGCTGGCACGCAGTAGAATGTTTGAAAGTTAAATTATTGTTTCAAGCTCTACAATAAAGGCTAATCTGAGAGATTTAAAATTTAAGGCTAAAAAATTGTCGGATTCTTTTTGTTTTCTCAAATAAAGCTGTAATTTTGCACGCCGTAAACGAGAGACAAACCGCCGCTATAGCTCAGTTGGTAGAGCAACGCATTCGTAACGCGTAGGTCGCCAGTTCAAGTCTGGCTAGCGGCTCTTTGATAATAAAGCGTTAACTATCATCATAGTTAACGCTTTTTTCATAATATTGAACTGCATCTGATGAAACGAAATCAAAACAGGAAATTATTCAAAAAGAAATCACGTTCTAATTATAAATTAGGATGTATTATCGCTATTGTTATACTTATACCTGTTCTTTATGGTGTCTATTTGTATTGCCAACAGTTTAATACCCAAACGCAAAAAAGCAACGAACCACAAGTTAATACATCTTCTCAAATTCCTTCCGGCAGAAATTTGAGATCCCTGTCTCATTAGCTCCCCAAACAAGAGCAAATCATTCGACATACAGGATATACCGTTTCTTATAATAAAGATTTAAAACTTCCGAATTGGGTATCCTATGAACTTACCCGACAAGAAACCAAAGGAAAAGAAAAAAGAAGTAACCGTTTCATTGCCGATCCATTAGCAATAGGGACTATTGCAACAAATGCGGATTATACACGTTCAGGATATGATAAAGGACACATGGCACCGGCTGCAGATATGAAATGGAGTCCGAAAGCGATGAAAGAGTCGTTCTATTTTAGCAATATGTGCCCACAACATCCGCAATTAAATAGAAGAGGCTGGAAAAATCTGGAAGAAAAGATCCGGGACTGGGCTATTGCAGACAGCGCTGTCATCGTTATTTGCGGACCTATCATAGAAAGAGAATCGAAAACAATCGGAAAAAATAAAGTTGCAGTACCCCAACAGTTTTTCAAAGTAGTCCTCTCCTTTTGTCAAACCCATGCGAGCCATTGGTTTCTTATTCAATAATGAACAAGCAACAGATCCTCTTCACTCATATGTAGTTACTATAGACAGTATCGAACGACTTACACACATGGATTTCTTTGCAACTCTACCTGATGAAATTGAAAACAAAATAGAAGCTTGAAGCCAATCATCACCAGTGGCCGAATTAACTATCTATTTGGTAAACAGCAAGTAACCCCATATATCTTTTCTTATTAGTTCCACATGTGGCACTAATAAGAAATTGCAATTCAACCAAAACAATCTGCCGATCCGGCTCTTTAAATATAAAGAAAAACTAAATAAATTCTATTCCTTTTCAGCGATTCATCACAGAAAGAAATCACTCCTATCCAAATTCTTCCTATCTTTTGGCACAGCAAAAAAATAACGTCTCATAAGATGAAGAAAAAGAAAGATTTTATTGACAATTCTGGTCGGAGCCATTTTCCTATGCGCCATTGCAGGAGGCACTGTTTATTACTATCTGTTTGCTCCTCAGTTCCACCCCTCCAGAACCGTGTATATTTATGTAGATCGGGACGACACGGCCGACTCCATATTTAATAAAATAAAACGTTCAGGACATATAAAGAACTTCACCGGCTTCTATTGGATGTCTAAATACAAGAATTTCAATCAGAATATACATACCGGACGCTATGCTATTCGCCCGAATGACAATGTATACCATGTGTATAGCCGTTTCTCCAGAGGCTATCAAGAGCCTATGAATCTCACTATTGGAAGTGTACGGACTATAGACCGCCTTGCACGGAGTATAGGTAAACAACTTATGATAGATTCTATCGAAATAGCTCGTCAACTATTCGACTCTACCTTTCAGTCCAAGTTGGGATATGACAGTAAAACGATTCCATGTCTTTTTATTCCGGAAACTTACCAGGTATATTGGGATATGAGCGTAGACGATTTTTTTTCAGCGCATGCAAAAAGAGCATGAACGCTTCTGGAATAACGAACGGCTAGCTCGGGCTACGGCAATCGGAATGACTCCGGAAGAAGTCTGCACACTCGCTTCGATCGTAGAAGAAGAGACCAATAATAATGAAGAAAAACCGTTGGTAGCAGGTCTCTATATCAACCGTTTACAAAAGATATGCCTCTACAGGCAGATCCTACCATAAAAATTCGCCTTGCAAGATTTCGCCTTAAGACGTATCACTAACGAGAATCTTAAAGTAAATTCACCGTATAATACTTATACAAATACCGGATTACCCCCCGGTCCCATCCGCATTCCTACTAAAAAAGGAATAGACAGCGTATTAAACTATACAAAACATAACTATATATATATGTGCGCGAAAGAAGATTTCTCAGGAACTCATAATTTTTGCCTCAATTATGCCGACCACATGGCAAATGCAAGAAAATACTGAAAGCACTTAATGAAAGAAAGATTTTCAAGTAATTTTGTGATAAAACGAGCTAAAAAGGCTATCTTTGCGCGATAGAATAACAAACTGTGATCAACACTAATAAAGGAAATATATGAGCAAGCAACTCTTACTTGGGACGAAGCCATTGCACAAGCTGCACTGGATGCCGGACTTTCAGGTGTTTACGCCTACCCCGGTACTCCTTCAACTGAGATTACGGAATATATTCAAATGGCCCCTATAACGACCGAACAGAATATACACAACCGTTGGTGTACCAATGAAAAAACAGCTATGGAAGCTGCGTTGGGTATGTCTTTCGTTGGTAAACGGGCATTAGTTTGTATGAAGCACGTAGGTATGAACGTAGCTGCCGACTGTTTTGTCAACTCTGCTATTACAGGCGTGAAAGGCGGACTGATTGTAGTAGCAGCCGACGACCCAAGCATGCATTCTTCTCAGAACGAACAAGATAGCCGTTTTTTATGGGGACTTCTCCCTTATACCGATGTATGAGCCCAGCAACCAGCAGGAAGCATACGATATGGTATATGACGGATTTGAATTTTCAGAGAAACTAGGCGAACCGGTTTTAATGCGTATGGTAACCCGCTTGGCGCACTCTCGCTCCGGAGTAGAACGCAAAGAACAAAAACCACAGAACGGTATATCTTTCAGTGACGATCCCCGTCAATTTATCTTACTACCGGGAAACGCACGCAAACGTTATAAAGTTCTGCTCGCACGCCAGGATGAATTCATCAAAGCTTCCGAAGAATCACCTTACAATAAATACACAGACGGCCCTAACAAGAAATTAGGAATCATCGCCTGTGGCATCGGTTACAATTACTTAATGGAGAATTATCCTGAAGGCTGTGAGTACCCTGTACTTAAAATTGGTCAGTACCCATTACCTAAAAAACAAATCCTTCAGTTGGTTGAATCTTGCGATGAGATTCTTGTTCTGGAAGACGGACAGCCGTTTGTAGAAAAACAGTTGAAAGGTTATCTGGGTATTGGAATTAAAGTAAAAGGACGCTTGGACGGCACATTGTCTCAGGACGGAGAACTGAATCCTGACTCCGTAGCACGTGCAGTAGGAAAAGAAAATAAATCAGAATTCGGCATTCCTTCTGTTGTAGAAATGCGCCCGCCCGCACTTTTGCGAAGGTTGCGGACATCGCGATATGTACATCACATTAACCGAAGTTCTCAAAGAAGAATACCCGTCTCACAAAGTATTCAGCGATATCGGCTGCTATACATTAGGGGCTAATGCACCATTCAATGCGATTAATTCATGTGTAGACATGGGGGCATCCATTACTATGGCGAAAGGTGCTGCCGACGGAGGACTCTATCCGGCTGTAGCTGTAATCGGAGACTCTACATTCACTCATTCAGGAATGACGGGATTATTGGACTGCGTGAATGAAAAAATGCCAATGTCACGATTGTCATCTCTGACAATGAAACAACCGCTATGACAGGCGGCCAGGATTCCGCCGGAACCGGACGTATCGAAGCGATATGTGCAGGTCTCGGAGTAGATCCGGCTCATATCCGTGTAGTGGTTCCATTGAAAAAGAATTATGAAGAAATGAAACGTATCATACGTGAAGAAATCGAATATCGTGGTGTATCCGTCATTATTCCACGTAGAGAGTGTATCCAGACATTAGCACGCAAAAAAAGAAAGTAAGCCATGAAAAAAGATATTATTTATCAGGAGTAGGTGGACAGGGTATTCTGTCTATCGCCACAGTAATCGGCAAGGCCGCCTTTAAAAGAGGGTCTGTACATGAAACAGGCAGAAGTACACGGAATGAGTCAGCGTGGTGGAGATGTTCAATCCAATCTCCGTATTAGCGACCAACCGATTGCTTCGGATTTAATTCCTTCCGGAAAATGTGATCTCATCATTTCACTGGAGCCAATGGAAGGGTTGCGTTATCTCCCCTATCTCAGCCCCGAAGGCTGGTTGGTTACCAATGAAACTCCGTTTGTCAACATTCCCAATTATCCGGAGGAAGATAAAGTAATGGCAGAAATCAACAAACTGCCACATAAGATTGTGTTGAACGTTGACAAAGTAGCCAAAGAAGTAGGTTCCGCCCGCGTTGCCAACATTGTCTTACTGGGAGCAACAATTCCATTCCTCGGCATTGATTACGAGAAAGTGCAAGACAGCATTCGTGAAATCTTTCTGCGCAAAGGAGAAGCAATTGTAGAAATGAATCTTAAAGCATTGGCTGCCGGCAAGGAAATTGCAGAAAAACTAATGTAATAATTGTCACTACCATGAATACACAGTACTGGGAAGAAGAAATAAAACCATGAGCCGCGAGAAGTTGCAGGAACTGCAACTTCAGCGGCTCAAGAAAACAATCAACATAGCCGCTAACGCACCTTATTATAAGGAAGTTTTTAGCAAGCATAACATTACTGCTGACAATATACAGTCCTTGGATGATATCCGTAAAATTCCTTTTACTACAAAAGCAGATATGCGCGCTAACTATCCTTTTGGGTTAGTAGCCGGTGATATGCAGAATGACGGTGTACGTATCCACTCTTCCAGTGGTACAACCGGAAATCCAACCGTCATTGTTCATTCACAGCACGATCTTGATTCGTGGGCTAATTTGGTAGCCCGCTGTCTATATACCGTAGGAATTCGTAAAACAGATGTCTTCCAAAACAGTTCAGGATATGGTATGTTCACAGGCGGACTAGGTTTCCAATATGGCGCCGAACGACTCGGATGTCTAACAGTCCCTGCGGCAGCCGGAAATAGCAAACGCCAGATCAAGTTCATCAACGACTTCAAGACTACTGCCCTGCATGCAATCCCCAGCTATGCAATCCGCTTGGCTGAAGTCTTTCAAGAAGAAGGACTCGACCCCAAGGGAACAACATTGAAAAACACTCGTTATCGGCGCCGAACCCCACACTGATGAACAGCGTCGTAAAATAGAACGAATGTTAGGTGTGAAAGCATACAACAGTTTTGGTATGACGGAAATGAATGGTCCCGGCGTTGCCTTCGAATGTCAGGAACAGAACGGAATGCACTTTTGGGAAGATTGCTACCTGGTAGAAATCATTGACCCCGAAACCTGCGAGCCTGTCCCTGAAGGAGAAATCGGCGAACTGGTACTTACAACCCTTGATCGTGAGATGATGCCATTAATTCGCTATCGCACACGGGATTTAACGCGGATTCTTCCCGGCAAGTGTCCGTGCGGCCGTACATTCGTATCGACCGTATCAAAAGGACGTAGTGACGATATGTTTATCATTAAGGGAGTTAATATCTTCCCGATGCAAGTCGAGAAAATTCTGGTACGGTTCCCCGAATTAGTAGCAATTATCTGATTACGCTTGAAACCGTAAACAATCAGGATGAAATGATTGTCGAAGTTGAACTAAAGTGATCTTTCGACAGATAACTATATAGAACTGGAAAAAATCCGCAAGGATATTACCCGTCAGTTGAAAGACGAAATACTAGTGACGCGCAAAAGTGAAACTTAGTGAAAAAGGCTCCCTTCCGCAAAGTGAAGGAAAAGCTGTCCGGGTGAAAGACTTAAGAGACAATAAGTAACTATTTAAACTGTATATGTGCTAATATACCACTACCGCTTTCTTTATCATGCGGAATGGAATATTAGCACATTATTAATTAACATCATATATAGTATGCAATTACTTAAAAAAAGAATCCTGCAAGACGGAAAATGCTACGAAGGAGGTATCCTTAAAGTAGACGGTTTTATCAATCATCAAATGGACCCCGTCCTGATGAAATCAATCGGGGTTGAGTTTGTCCGCCGTTTTGCAGCTACAAACGTAAATAAAATCATGACAATTGAAGCCAGCGGTATCGCCCCGGCTATTATGACAGGTTATCTAATGGACTTGCCAGTCGTGTTTGCCAAGAAGAAATCACCCAAAACAATCCAGAATGCATTAAGCACAATTGTACATTCATTCACTAAAGACCGTGATTATGAAGTCGTTATCAGTTCTGATTTTCTCACTCCCGATGACAATGTTCTCTTCGTAGATGACTTCCTCGCATACGGGAACGCCGCATTGGGTATTCTCGACCTCATCAAACAATCCGGAGCAAATCTAGTAGGAATGGGCTTTTATTATCGAAAAAGCCTTTCAAAAAACGGCCGTAAAGTACTGGAAGAACAAGGCGTTAGAGTAGAAAGCCTGGCTATCATTGAGGACTTGTCAAACTGTTGCATTAAAATCAAAGACGAATAGATTTATCAGGGTTAAAATATTGCCCTTTGTTTTCTCGTTCTTTTTCCCATATTGCACCGCTTGCTGAGGGCAAACGTGATAACACGCCAAGCAAGAGGTGCAATTCTTTTCCCCCAAACAGGTCTCCCCCCCGAAGTTTCACATTATTCTCTACCGGACAAACCTTCTCGCAACGCTTACATGAGATACAACTATCTGTTGCATAAAAAATGTTTAGGAGACATTTGAAAACGATTAAACAAAGGATTTATAATTCTCGTTTTTAGAAAAGGCAGGCTTCCTTCGTGACAAGAAAAAATCTTCTCTCTCCTGCTTATCAATGCATTTATTTCAGTAAGCCGTGGAACTGCATTTGCCAACTTAATCCTCTCCAACTCCTTAGTATCCACATCAAAACCGGGAAGCAACACATAATTATTGGGCATAGTAACAGAAAAACCGGCATGACACAGCCACCCCTTATCATTCAACGCTTTCACCAACACTTGTTGAGTAAGTCCCGTATCATCCCCACAAGAACAAACAAAAAACAAATACTGATTCTGGTATTCTTTCAAAGAAATTCGATTGATAAAGCGCAGTACAATTTCAGGAGGAGCCCATGAGTAAATCGGAAACACAAAACCAATCTTTTCATCTTTCTGCAAATCGAACTCCAGCGCCTCATTTTTCAACGCCTCAGGGATAAAGACCAAATCTTCATTTTGTCCTTTAGAGAGCTGATTTGCAATCCATTCAGAGTTACCTGTACCGGAGAAATAAAATATCATAGGAGAGTATATAAAAAAGCCGTACCGACGATGTGATGAAACTCTGATAGAACAAGATTTGAGTGCCCGTCCCCTTTGTAATCCACCGGCTTAAAGCTGTCCCGAAGGATGTGGCCCGCCATTGAAGATCGAAGCTTTCTCGGTATATCAGATTAATTTGAAGAGTTTCCCGATCCAGTCGATACGGCTAATATTTTTGTATCACAAATATAATAAGAATCCCGGAGAATAGCAAGAAAAAAAAGGATTTTGTTTGCCTACTAACATTTTTTTCATTCCCTTTTTATCTGCCTAACAAAAGAAAAATGTCAGTTACCGGTTAAGATAACTGACACTTTGTAAATCATAAACTGTTGAAACTTAAGCAGCTTTTGCTTTTGCAACTACAGCTTTGAAAGCTTCCGGGTGATTCATCGCTAAATCAGCCAAAACCTTACGGTTTATTTCGATACCGGCTTTGTGCAAACCGCCCATCAATTTAGAATAAGACATTCCTTCAAGACGTGCAGCAGCGTTGATACGTTGTATCCAAAGAGCGCGGAAGTTTCTTTTCTTATTTCTACGGTCACGGAACGCGTAAGTCAAACCCTTTTCCCAAGTGTTTTTAGCTACGGTCCATACATTCTTTCTTGCACCAAAGTAACCTCTGGTCAATTTCAAAATTTTCTTTCTTCTTGCTTTTGAAGCAACATGATTTACTGATCTTGGCATAGTTTTACTGTTTTTGAATGTTAGCGCCGCTACTTCACGCAGCGAACTTCAAGCTAATGCATTCGGTTAATACTTTAATAATACGTTTACGCTTTTGATTACTTCATTGCTAAGAGTTCCTTAACCTGGCTTACATTTGTTGTATCAACAGTTGTAGAGTAGCACAGATTTCTTTTTCTTTTTTTGGTTTTCTTAGTCAAAATGTGACTGTGAAAAGCGTGCTTTCTTTTGATTTTACCTGTTCCGGTAAGGGTAAACCTTTTTTTAGAACCGGAGTTAGTCTTCATCTTTGGCATCTTACTTGTTTTTAAAATTATTAAATATATAATGGTAACGCACTATACCTGCGCGTTACGCACCTTTTCTTATTCCGCGTCCGTTTTCGGCATTTCCGCTTTCTGTGCAGGAGCAGCAGGTTTCGCAACAACAGGCTTTTTCGGAGCTTCTTTCTTTCGGTGAAAGCTGAATTGTCATACGCTTTCCTTCGAGTACCGGCATCTGATCTACCTTTGCATAATCCTCGAGATCGTTGGCAAAACGAAGTAGCAAAACTTCACCTTGTTCCTTAAAAAGAATAGAACGGCCCTTGAAGAACACGTATGCTTTTACCTTATCTCCGTCTTCCAAAAATCCCTTGGCATGCTTCAACTTGAAGTTGTAATCATGATCGTCAGTCTGAGGTCCGAAACGGATTTCCTTCACGTTCACTTTAACCTGCTTCGCTTTCTGCTCCTTCTGGCGTTTCTTTAATTGATAAAGAAATTTAGAGTAATCAATAACACGACAAACAGGAGGTTGAGCATTAGGGGAAATTTCAACTAAATCCAGTCTTTCTCTTCGGCCATTTTCAAGGCCTGAAAGATAGGATATACTTTCGGTTCAATCTCGTCGCCCACGATGCGGACTTCTTTGGCACGAATCTGTTCATTGATTCTGTATTGCCCTTTTAAGTGTCATTCTTCATTAAAAACGTTTACTTCCTAGTTTGATTTTTTATTGTTATACTAAATATTTATCATGAAACGGCTGCAAAGTTACCATTTATTTATCATATTCTGAACTTCTTCGTTCAAAATTTTAGCAAATTCTTCAAATTTCATGGTTCCTTGTCACCTTCGCCTTGTCTACGAACAGAAACTTCTCCGTTTTCTGCTTCTTTTTCGCCTACAATCAGCATATAAGGGATGCGTTTCATCTCATTATCACGGATCTTACGCCCGATTTTCTCATTACGATCATCTACAATCGCGCGAATCTCGTGTGTTTTCAAATACATCTTCACCTGCTCTGCATACTCATTGAACTTCTCACTGATCGGCAGAATAACTACCTGTTCCGGTGTCAGCCACAATGGGAACTTACCGGCAGTGTGCTCAATCAATACAGCAACAAAACGTTCCATTGATCCGAACGGAGCGCGATGAATCATCACCGGACGATGCTTCTGGTTATCAGATCCCATGTATTCAAGTTCAAAGCGTTCCGGCAAGTTGTAGTCAACCTGGATCGTTCCTAGCTGCCAACGGCGACCGATAGCGTCTTTCACCATAAAGTCAAGCTTAGGGCCATAAAAAGCAGCTTCACCATACTCAATCTTGGCAGGTAATCCTTTTTTCCTCACAAGCTTCAATAATAGCCTGTTCAGCCTTCTTCCCCAGTTATCATCGCTACCGATATACTTCTCACGGTTCACTTTATCACGCAAAGATATCTGTGCTTCAAAGTTCTGGAAATCCATTGAACGGAACACGATAGATATGATATCCATCACACGAAGGAACTCATCTTTCACCTGCTCCGGACGACAGAAAATATGCGCATCATCCTGTGTAAAAACTACGCACACGAGTCAATCCATGCAACTCACCACTTTGTTCATAACGACAAACCGTACCAAATTCTGCTATACGCAACGGAAGGTCCTTATATGAGCGTGGGAAGTTCTTGTAAATCTCACAGTGGTGAGGACAGTTCATTGGTTTCAAGAAATACTCTTCTCCCTCTTCCGGAGTATGAATAGGCTGGAAAGCATCCTTACCATATTTAGCATAGTGGCCGGAAGTCACATACAATAGCTTATTACCAATCGGTGGAGTTATTACTTCCTGATAGTCATAACGAGTCTGAATGCGACGTAAGAAATCTTGCAGACGCAAACGCAATGCAGTACCCTTCGGGAACCACATAGGAAGCCCCTTACCTACCGTTTCGGAGAACATAAACAGTTGCATTTCCTTACCGATCTTACGATGGTCACGCTTCTTCGCTTCTTCCAATAATACCAGATATTCATCCAGCATTTTCTTTTTCGGGAATGTAATACCATAAATACGGGTCAGCATCTTACGATCTTCATGACCACGCCAATAAGCACCAGCCACTGAAGTCAACTTGATAGCCTTGATCGGAGCAGTCGTCATCAAGTGAGGACCACGACAAAGGTCAGTAAATGCACCCTGGGTATAAGTCGTAATGTGTCCGTCTTCCAGTTCGGAAATCAATTCACATTTATATGTTTCGCCACGATCACCAAACATTTTCAGAGCATCCGTCTTTGCGATGCTTTTTCTGACTACGTCTTCTTTCTTTGCAGCCAGTTCCAACATTTTAGCTTCAATGGCAGGAAGGTCGCTTTCTTAATCACCGCTTCACCCGGATCCACATCATAGTAGAATCCGTTCTCGATAGCCGGTCCGATACCAAACTGGATACCCGGATAAAGTTCCTGCAATGCTTCCGCCAGCAAGTGTGCGCTTGTGTGCCAAAATGCATGTTTACCTTCCTCATCATCCCATTTATAAAGTACGAAATTAGCATCTTCATTAATAGGACGTCCTAAATCATAAGTCTCGCCGTTCACACCACATGCCAGTACTTCCTGTGCCAGACGCGAGCTGATACTTTCAGCAATCTGTAAACCGTTCACTCCTTCGTTATACTCACGAACGGAGCCATCGGGAAATGTTATCTTTATCATAATATGATGATGTTATATTTTCACAATTAGCACGCAAAAAGTAACGAAATCTTTTTTTGAGTTTTCTATTTTTTATCAAAAAAAAATGTTATTCCGTGTATCTGTAAAACGTTTGATAACATTATAAGCAGAAACAATCCCCAACTCACCGGCTTTACTCAAATCGGCAATACCTTGTTTGTTATTCCCCCCAGATATGTGTCAACCCACGGTTAAAGTATGCTTCAGCAAAATCAGGATTCAGCTCAATCGCCTTATCATAATCCGCCAAGGCGGCACGGTAATCCTTCAGTAACGAAGACACATTGCCACGGTTATAATAGCCATAGACAAAATCAGGAGCCAATAGAATAACGTGATCCAGGTCATTCTTCACAACTTCATAATCAATGGCTGTCACTTCAGGCTTCTTCATTTCCGTTGTACCCGAAGTGGCACCTTCACTCATTGTGGCTTCGGCCTTTTATATTCCAGTTGCTTATAACGCACCAAAGCACGCATAAAGTATGCCGGGAAGAAAGTGTCGTCCAACAAGATACTCTTTGTAAAGTCATCTATGGAACTGGCAAAATCCTGAACCAGATAGAAATCCAGACCTCTCATGAAACGTTTCTTGGCGTTCTTCTCGTCAGCCACCACATCAGACGTATGAGCGTCTATCAAAGCAAAGTGGAAGCGTACTTGTTCTTCCGTCAACGGAGCTTCCATATTGGTGATGCGCAGTGGCTTCGGGAACAGTTTCGAATGGTTCAGTTCCTCAATATACTTATGATAATGTACGATACGCTTCACATCGCTCAGTTTCTCATAATAAGTCAAAAAGCATACATCGGCTCGAGCTTGATGGTCACATTCCGGTCTTGTACACGTCCGCGATAATCGCTCTTATAACGCTGTTCCACTTCCGAATCGTCCGCTATTACAATTTTCCGATAATTTTCCATGTTCTTGTCGGATTTCTTACGGGTCTTCCCACCATCTCCATTGGAGTTTTCCGAGGAATTATCCGCAACATCCTTACTGTCGTCACCTTCCTTTTTTTGTCACCAGAAGAAACACCGTTACGCTTGTCTATCTGCATCTTCATGATTTTGAACTCATCCTGCTCGGCTCCCTTATGGTCGCCAATCTTTTTACGGGCTTCGGCACGCTGGGATAATAGCCGGCCATAAAGTTAGGATATTCTGCAATCACTTTGAATAGTCACTGATAGCTCCCCGGTAATCCCCCGTCTGCGCACGTAACAAACCACGATTGAAGGTGGCCATCATGTTATCCGGTTCCATCTTCAACACAAAATCAAAATCCTCTATTGCCCGGTTGTCATCGCCCACCTGGGCACGCAGCAAACCGCGGTTGTAGTGCCCGAGAAAATTATTCGGATCAATATCCAAAGCCAAATCATAGTCACTCATGGCGCCTCTCAAATTATTCTGATGGAAACGCGCCAAGGCACGGTTGATATAGTTACCGGCATTCTTTGCACTCAGATGGATAGACTGGTCCAAATCAGCTTCAGCCTCTTTATATTTCCCCTGCTGGAGGCGTACAATGGCTCTTGCCCCCCATCCATCCGGGTCATAACGGTCCATATCGATGGCTTTGTCAAAATCACGCAAAGCTTGTATCGTATCATTCTGTTTCAGGGAGACTTCCCCGCGCATCAGATAGGCACGTGTATATCTGGGGGCAATTGTCAGAAGCGTACCCAAATCTTCCTTAGCCGCCTCATAATCTTCTTTCTGAATATGGCAAAGGGAAAGATTATGCCAAAGCACCACATTCTCCGGGTCGTATTTGATGGCAGTTTTATAATCTTCAATCGCCTCGTCAAACTTGTTCTGACGGATACGTGCCAATCCTCTGATTTGGTAAGCACCTACCACAAAAGGGTTCCGCTGAATCGCAGCATCACAATCACTCTCCGCTCCCTGATAGTCATCCAAATTGATTTTTGCCAGTCCACGGAAGAAATAAGGCTCATATAAATAAGGTTTCGCGTTGATTACCTGATTAAAATATTGGATAGAAAGCACGTAATCCTCAAAATACAATGCATTCCGAGCAATGGTCATCACCCGTTCCGTATTGATTTGTGCATACAACAATGTGGGTAACAGCAAAATAGCCGTCAGTATTTTTTTTATCATCTTGTTTTATAAATGCTTGTAAACGAAACAAAAGTAACGTTTTTCGTTTACTTGTCAGGATTCACGGAATACTTTTTATATTTTTTGAGCCTTTTATAGCATATTATATGGTTAAACTTATTTCTTTACGGTTTTCACCTTATAAGTGCAGTGTGCCTTGCCTTTCAACATGGCATTCAGTTTTCCTTTAATCATCTGCTTGCGCAACGGAGACAAATGGTCGATGAACATCTTTCCTTCCAGATGGTCGAACTCGTGCTGCATCACGCGTGCCAGGTAGCCTTCGATAATCTCATCGTGCGGTTCCAAGTTCTCGTCCAGGTATTGCACGCGTATTTTGTTGCCACGCTTCACTGATTCATGAATTCCTGGAAGGCTCAAGCAGCCCTCGTCCATAGAAACTTCCTCACCGGACACTTCCAGAATATGGGCATTGATATACGCCTTGCGGAAATCTTTATATTCTGGCAAATCATCAGACAAGACATCCAGATTAATGGTTACTACGCGGATAGGCAAACCTATTTGCGGTGCAGCAAGTCCCACACCTTCAGCATTGTCCATCGTTTCAAACATATTCTCAATAAGTTCTTTCAAATTCGGATAGTCCGGGGCAATATCCTCTGCTACCTTTCTCAATACGGGCTGGCCGTACACATAAATGGGTAAAATCATTTCCTTTACTACAAATTACTAATTACAAATTACTTTCTATACATTATAAAAAAGAGAAACGTTTGTTCTCTAAATAAGTTTGCAGAATAATAGTTGCACTGATTTCATCCACCAGTGCTTTATTTTGGCGGTCTTTCTTTTTCAATCCGGCCTCAAGCATCGTCCGATGAGCCAGAACAGAAGTAAAACGCTCGTCTACATATTCAACCGGCATGTCAGGCAGTTTCTTCTTCAGCGAACGGACAAAAGGTTCGATATTCTTCATATTTTCCGAAGCCTCATTGTTCATCTGCTTAGGAAGGCCTACCAAGATACGCTCTTCACCGGCTCCTTAGCCACATAATCAAGAAGAAACTGCAACAATTGGTGTGTAGGCACAGTTGTCAGTCCATTCGCAATCATCTGCAATGTATCACTCACGGCTATTCCCGTACGTTTCCGACCGTAGTCTATGGCTATTATTCTACTCATAATGGGCTACAAAAAATTACGATTAAAATTTGAATTCCGCCGTTAATCTTACATATATAATACAGAAAAGGGATGTCTGATAGTATCAAACATCCCTCCTCTGATTTTTTTTCACTAATTATTTCAAATGAATTTTGTATGTCAACCCTCCACTGAAATATTTCATCCTCTGCATTTCCACCTGCACATGCAGATGCTTGAACAACAGATAAGTGGCTCCCAAGAAGCAAAGTCCTTGGAGTCATATTCCGCTATCATCCTTAACTGCGGATGAAAGGACGGGATTGTGGGTGACACCCAATGCAAAAGCCATTCAGTTTGTACTCCTTGCGGTTGTTGTAAAGGTAGGAAAAGATGGACACCGATCTCCTCCTTACCCGCAACGGGTATATGCTTGAGGCGGCAATATAGAAACGACTGTAATAGCCGTTACCTTCCGTGGTGCCGACCTGGCCGCCGCCGGAGGAAGTGAACGGGTCGGACGTCCCCAGCACGACAGCCGGCATGTATTTCCAGAACTGCCCCTCCTTCAACACACGCAGACGGGCGGAAAAGTAGCGGTCCTGGTTCGTGAATCCGCTGTACCCGTATGGCTTCAATCCTAACGCATCCGCCTTGAAGAGCGTACACGTGTAGGCCACTTCCAGAAAGGGAAAGACTGTGACATTCAGGAAGTAGTTGTAGGTATGATAGTACCAGGTGGGTGGTGTGAGCTCCTTGTTCAAGAAGTTACCGCCAACCATGAAAGTCTTGTCACGCTGCATCTCCGCAGAGGGCGCATGCAACAGCCCGGTCGTACCATACGTCAACTGGGAAAAGGCCGAAAGGGAAAGGCTGCAAAAACAGAACGGTGATAAAGAATAGCTTAAACTTCATCATCACATATAAATTCAGTCGCTGATAAAAAATGGATTGCTTTTATGACATGCATCGGACATAGTACCAAAAAAGGCGTCTGAGTCCCAGACGCCTTCATTTTTAGAGTCTATTTGTCACTTGGAGTATATTATTCCAGGATAACTACACGGTTCAGGAAGTTCTTGCCGAACATATTGGCAGTACCACCGAATCCAACGAGTTCGAGCTGGTCTTTGTCAACACCCTGAGCAATCAAGGCATCGTAAACAACCTGAGCACGCTTTTCAGACAGCTTCTGGTTCCAAGAAGCGCTACCGGTAGCCTTGTCGGCATAGCCTGCAACCTTGTACTTCTTGTCCGGATTAGCCTTCAGAATCTTGGCAGCCAGTTCGATGTTAACCTTGCCATAGTCGTCCAGACGGGCGCTGCCAATCTTGAAGAAGATGGCACGCGGACCGGCAACTTCAACTTCCTTGGTCACTTCCTTTAATCTTCAGGTTTGGTTTGGCCAGTGCATTCTTGCAGTTAGCCAGGTCAGCTTGAGCTGAGCCAGTTCACTTCTATATCTGTTGATTTCTGCATTGACTGCGTCTTCGTCAATCTTAGAAACCGGAACGAACTTCTTACCGCCGAAGATGTAGCTAACGCCTGCGGTCAGCATACCTGTACCTTCAGCCTTGCGTGATGGCTGCTGATATTGCCGAATACAGACGGAGCAATAGCACCGCGAGCTTCTACGTCAATGGCCCACTTAGTGTTGATATTGAACTTCAAGCCCAAACCAGCAGAAGCGCCTACACGTGCTCTTTCAGCCTTTTTCATCTCCATCGGGAATCATTGTTCCATCGTTTTGAATCAGCACATTAGCTGACTTTGCAACAGTCACTTGAGGACCCAAGAATCCATAAACTTCGAAGAAACGGTTAGTATTAACGCCTGCGAACAATGTAGAAAGATTGATCATTGCATCAATGTTACCACCAAAAGTACGTCTTATTAATGTTCCCAATATGAGTTATCCAGACACAAGTGCTGAGTAACACCATTGAACTGAGCACGTACACCCCATGTCGGAGTAATCAACTTACCAATTGATACGCTGAAATGCGGAGCAATTTATTGAAACCATCATTGTTGATAGCGTGGACACCACCACCTACACTCACGAAGATATTATCGCTCCATTTCGGAGTGTAGTAGTTCGTTTTTCTTGTGCATTCAGATTTGCTGCACAAGCGCCTGCTAATAATAAGGAAGGGCTATTACTAATTTACTTTTCATTATTCCTTTAGTTTTAAATTAAATACTAACTAAAACGATTTTAGTAAGCTGCACCGTCACCGATACCACCACCGGCATTGTTATCACCACCATGTCCATGACCATGACCATGATTTATTGGAGTAAAGGAAGGAGTTACAACTGTCCTAACGACCTTCTTAATCTTCACATTAGGAATAGTATACAATTTACCATCTACAATAGTAGAAATTGTATTATCAAGAAGTTTCGTATTCAGTAACAGTATTCAACGTTACAAGCGTCTGAGCAGGAACCAAAAACTGTCTTAGTAGCATCTACCTCTGTAATACCCGGCTATAAGATTTAACCAAAGCTTTCAACACTTTCTTTACATCAGCATCAGACAATGCTTTTGTAGCAGGCAGAGCATCAATATATGCATTTACAGCAGGAAGATTAGTAATTTCCCCCTGACCAACTTTTTGCTTTTATATGTAAAATCCATATTTTTAGCCTTATCACCAGTATTTTTACCACCTTCTTGTGTTTTTTAGGCTCTTCAGTAGGTTCAACTGACTCTTCGTCTTGCTTAACCTCAACATCCTTAGCTGCATTCAATTCTTGTTGCATAAAAATGCTTACCGGAATCAAAGCGAACTGTCCTTTGTTCAAAGCAGGGAACAACAGCTTGGCCTTCACCGCCCAAATAGTCTACTTTTTGTTGCAGCAAAAGTTCTTGTTACAGCAGCAATCTTACCG